>Ga0307990_1000211_pt1 | contig 56463 bp, 37 predicted proteins | sample EllFjometagen129_FD_203168 | JGI IMG/M metagenome (GOLD analysis project Ga0307990, IMG submission 203168) | Marine microbial communities from Ellis Fjord, Antarctic Ocean - #129 | ecosystem: Environmental > Aquatic > Marine > Unclassified | place: Southern Ocean | collected 2014-10-08
GCAGTAAAGGCAACAGTGTTGGTCGTTGCGCCACCATCGTGATATGCAACTAACTTAGTATCACTATTAACAATTAAGACAAGCCTACGGTTTGTCAGCAACTCAACATCCAGATCCTCAGCCATTGGAGTGAAAAGCACCCGCATGTCGATATACACAGGCGCAGTTGCAAAATCAATATCACCGTTGTCTGAACCCTCTAGCTCGTTAGTCAGAGCAGTTCCATCCGTTGACAACTTCAATACCTTAAGACTGGTGCCGAACCAGTCATTGACTCTGACCGGCAAGGTGGATATCCCCGTTGTAGGAAAATCGTTCGTTACAGTACTTGATCCTGTTGCATTCGCCCACGCAGGCAAAGTTTCAAAGGATACCAAATGCGCACCATTTGTCATTGGTGCCGTGTTCCACTCATCAGGAACTACATCGGCGGCTGCCCAGCTCTTATTTGTACAAACAGCAACAGCCATAAATGCACAAGCAGAAACTCGAACCGTTCTTCTACCCAATTTAAATAAGCAGTTTTTCATATTTTATACACTCCATACTACTGCATGGTTAACAATCAAAAAGAATCTAAACTTATTAGATTTACTTTTGTAAACCAAAAACGGTCACGTTTGTAAACCCTTAATTGTAAATTATTTTATTTTTTTTTATTTCTGATTATAAGCGGGGTTCTATAGATAGTTAGTCACTTACTTGCTAATCAAAAATTTCCTGTCAAAAACCACAAGAGCTCAATTTGGTTGCGGCTGAAAGCAGCTTTAGACATAGATAAGTTTATATTGCAGATTGTTTTACTGTCTGTTATTTTGCCGCTAATAATTACTAACTGAACGGTGAGTCACATAGCGAGCACACCCCAATTCTATTGACTCAGTCACAATTTAATCCGGTATGTTCTTGGTTTTTTGCCCTATACCAATTAACATACTGGGTTTGTTTAAAAAAAGGAAACTGAATCATGATTGTTATTGTTCTTATTGCAGCGCTGACCGCTGTTTGTCTGGCCGCATTTAACTACTATGGAGTTAAAAAGGTTGATGCCGGAACTCCTTTGATGAAAGAGATTGCCGCTGCAATTCAGGAGGGTGCCGATGCGTTTATCCGCCTTGAATACCGGATTATATTCTTTGTCTCGCTTGTGGTTATGGGTTTGCTTTGTGTGCTTGTCTCCTGGCATGCGGCAGTAGCTTATGCTCTGGGTGCTTTTCTGAGTGCCAGTGCCGGATGGGTGGGCATGAAGATTGCGGTTATATCCAACGTGCGTGTCTCCAATACAGCCCGGCTCACTAAAAACATCGGCGAAACACTGAAGGTTGCCTTTCGCGGTGGTAGTGTGATGGGCTTATGTGTTGGCGGCTTTGCTTTGCTGGGCCTCTTTCTGATCTACTTTGTCTTCGGTAAACTTTTGGGTCAGCTGGAACCGGAGCAGCTGAGATTTCACACCAACTGGCTTGGCATCAGCGATATTCCCTTTACAATGACCGTATCCAGTTATGCGCTGGGCTGTTCCATTATTGCAATGTTCAATCGTGTTGGTGGTGGTATTTACACTAAGGCTGCTGATATGGGTGCTGACCTGGTAGGTAAAACCGAGGTGGGAATTCCTGAGGATGATCCACGTAACCCGGCTACTATTGCGGATAATGTGGGTGATAATGTGGGTGATGTGGCCGGACTTGGCTCTGATCTGCTGGAAAGTTTTGTCGGTGCCCTGATCTCCGCAGTTGTATTAGCTATCTATACGGCCTTTGCCTCTCATGGAACGGCTGCAGAGATTGACAATGGCCTTGTTCAAAAACTGATTACCTTTCCGCTGGTCTTCGCCGCCGTAGGCCTTTTCGCCTCAATTCTTGCTATCTTATGGATGATGTTCCGTAAAGCCTCCGACCATCCGCATAAAGAGTTGAATATGACTACCTTTGTCGGGGCAGGCTTGACTCTGGTTATGGCCGGTGTGGTCTCCTGGTTTATGTTCCGAGGTGAGAGTGTTGCTGACATGGATTTTAAATTGGGAGTGTTCTCGCCCTGGCTCAGTGCTGTGTTTGGTATTATCGGAGGTATTTTGATTGGGCATATCGCGGAGATATATACCAGCTATGACTATAAATCCACCCAGAATATCGCCGCGGCCTCAATTGAAGGAGCGGCTTTGACCATTACGCAAGGGATGTCTGCCGGAATGCTCTCGGTCTTTCTTCCCGTTGTCCTGCTGGGCGCCTGCATTATTGCCGCCTACTCAACCGCCGGCCTTTACGGGGTGGCTATGGCCGCCATCGGAATGCTCTCTTTCGTGACAGTCACCGTCTCCGTGGATACCTACGGCCCGATTGCGGATAACGCCGGTGGTATCAGCGAGATGGCCAAGCTTGATCCCTTTGTGCGTGATATTACCGATAAGCTGGATGCAGTTGGTAATACCACTGCTGCCATCGGCAAGGGGTTTGCGATTGGTTCCGCCGCTTTGGCAACTCTATCTCTCTTTGTTTCGTTTCTCTATGCCCAGGCAGGCAGTGCCGCAGAGGGGGGCGTTGTCCTGATGCTCAATATGGTGGATCCCATGACGCTGGTGGGCGGTTTTGTGGGTGGCGCGATACCCTATCTTTTCTCTGGTATTCTGATTCAGGCGGTTGCCAAAGCAGCTCGTAAAATGGTGCATGAGGTCCGTCGTCAGTTTAAAGAAGATCCAGGCATTCTGGCAGGCACCAGTAAACCCGATTATCGCACCTGTGTGGAAATTTCATCGGTAGGAGCCCTGAAAGAGATGAAGCTGCCGGCAATGATTGCTGTGCTTACTCCGCTGGCCGCCGGTTTTATCTTTGGGGCTAACTTTGTCGGTGGACTGCTGATCGGTTCCACCATATCATCGATTATGCTGGCGCTCTTCACTGCCAACGCCGGTGGTGCCTGGGATAATGCCAAGAAATATGTGGAGCATGGTCACTATGGTGGACGGGGTTCTGATGCCCATAAGGCGGCGGTAGTAGGTGATACTGTCGGTGACCCGCTCAAGGATACAGTCGGACCATCTCTGGATATCCTGATCAAGATTATGGCGGTTGTATCTTTGATCACTGTGAGCGTGTTCAGCAAACATAACCTTTTTTCATTTCTTTTTAACTAAGCTAAAGCTGCTTTCCTTCACAACCAAATTAAACTCTTGTGATGTACGGACCCATTTTCCCTAAATGTGCCGTTGTGTATTAAACGCCGCAGCTTTAGTCAACAACGCTTCGCGTTGCATAGAATTCAATGATGCAAAAAATTATTCTGCTATAAACCGCCGTCGACTCCGGCTATGGCCGACAAGAAAACAAAAAGTTGAGCTGTCTAATATAAGCTTGGTTGTTCTCTGCGCCTCTGCGAGAGATTGAAAAGTAAAAAGTTTCTTGTTTTATGTGACAGGAGTTGAGAGAATAACGGCAAAAGCGAGAGTGGCTTGTAGGACGTGGTCCTTTTCCCACAGGAAAAGTCGCGTTGAGGGAGGTTCCCGACAAGCCCTGATTTGGACATTGGACATTGGACACTGGACACTGGACAATATTGGACACTGGACATTGGACACTGGATATTGGATATTGCTTATTGGATATTGAATATTGAGAATGGAGGCTATATTATGATTCGTTACTACTTGACAGTTTCACCGGTAGAGGCCCTAATTGCCTCAGAGCTTAATCCGGAAACATTTGGCTGCTATATGGCGATTGGTTCACGTAAAGGCTCCGCTGAACAGCTTATTTTCATTGAGGTTGAGGAGGGATTTGGCGATTTCTTTGACTGGGAATTTGCAAAACGTAAATGCGTTGCTCACTCTGATGGACAGTTGAAGAGCTCTCTCTATATGTCGATATACCGTGTGCTGGAAAATGTGCCGCTCAAATATATGCAGTCAATGTATCTGGTGACTCAGGATGGTCGCACGCTTGAGTTGCCTAAGTCAGAGTATATTCCAGCTCTCGATTGGAAGGGGTGTGCGCTTTACAAAGAGATCTGTCCTGTGATTCCGTTGGTGGCAAGTCCGTTGTCTCCAGGGGAGTTTAGCGAATATCTGCTCAACGACACCCATAAAGTTCAGGTTCCTGCAATTATCTTTGCTGATATACGTATTCTGAAACGTGATAATCTGGAACATAGTGGAAACGTGGGAACAGTCTCCAAGCTGGCGATAGACCATATTCACGATTGTATCGGCCAGGTGGCTCTGAGTGATGATAAAATGACCAAAACAGTTGACCGCTCATTCTGTAATAAGTTCACCTATCAGACGATTGCTACAGGTGTCTATGCCGCTGACTCCTCCGGCATTTCTTTTTATCCTATGCCGGATATGGGAACTCTCAAGCGAGACAACTATGACTGGGGTAGGTCAGCCTATATTATGTAATCAGAGGTCAGGCACACAGGGCATCCATCTCGTAGCAATGGACGTACTGGAAAAACCACAAAAAATGCTTAACTTTGTACCATTCGAGTCAGACCCCATTCAGCGGTTTAGTCCGGCTCTTTGGCCATCCGGTGCGATATAAGCAGGGCCATTTCCAAAGATTGTTCGTAGTTTAGCCGCGGGTCGACATCGCTGGTGTACGAACGCTGGAGATCGTTCTCGGAGATCCCCCGAGCTCCTCCAACGCATTCTGTCACATTTTCGCCCGTCAGTTCAAAGTGCATACCGCCCAGAATCGAACCGAGTCGGTCATGGATATCAAATGCCTGAGTGAGTTCGCTGAGAATGTCGCCAAACTCCCGGGTCTTGAGGCCGCATTGAGTGGTGACCGTGTTGCCGTGCATTGGATCGCAACACCATACAACCTTCCGATTATGCCGAAGAATAGTCTCAACTAGTGGTGGCAGGCAACCATCGATTTGGCTTGATCCGAAGCGATGGATCAGCATCAGCCGTCCCGGCTCGTTGTCCGGGTTGAGGATCTCGGTCAGGGCGAGCAGTTCCTTCGTTCTCATGGTGGGTCCGACTTTCACTCCGATGGGATTCTTGATGCCGCGGAAGTACTCCACGTGTGCACCACCGAGGTCTCGAGTCCGATCACCGATCCAGGGCAAATGCGTATTGAGATTGTACCAGCCTGTTCGTCGCGGGACTTGTTTGGTCTGCGCCTGTTCATAGTCGAGAACTAGCCCTTCGTGGCTGGTGAAGAACTCCACGCGATTGAGCTCTGCAAGCGAGCGCCCTGCGATTGCTTCCATGAAATGGATCGAGTCGCCAATGGCATCCATGAAATGACGGTAGTCATTTTCCCGAGCAGCGTAGTCGAAAAAGTCCAAGTCCCACAACTCAGGATGGCGAAAGTCGGCAAAGCCTCCTTGAACCAGGCTGCGAATAAAGTTGAGCGTCAACGCAGCGTGCTCGTGGCCGCGTACAAGCAGCGTCGGATCCGGGGTGCGCCCTCCCTTAGTGAAAGCATTGCAATTGATCAGATCACCCCGGTAGCTCGGCAAGGTGACACCGTCGCGAGTTTCCGTCTCAGCAGATCGTGGTTTCGCATACTGGCCTGCGATTCGACCGATTCGAGTTACTTGCTTCTTGGAGCCATAGATAAGAACGATGCTCATCTTCAGCAGGATCTTCAGTTTCCTGACGATGATGTCGGAGCGGCAATCTCGAAAGCTTTCAGCGCAATCGCCGCCCTGAAGGATGAAGCGCTCACCGCGAGCTGCCTCCGCCAACTGGCTCTTAAGTGTTTCGATCTCCCAGCTGGTGACCAGCGGCGGGAGTTCAGAAAGCCTGGTGAGTGCTTCCTTCAGTGCCAGAGGATCCGGATACGCTATTGTCTGAGCAAGCGGTTTACTCCGCCAGGAATTGGGTGACCATGGCTCGTTCATTTGAGTTCCTTGCATAGAGGTCTTTCCTGACGCGCCCGAGTGGTTTAGGGGTCCAGGCTACGCCCGACAGTTCGACTGGCTCACTGCAGACAGGCAGCCCTTGATTTAGAACTTAACCTCACGTGTGTAATAGTATTGAGCAAAAAAACAGAGTTTTTATTTGGTATCAATATTAAGCTTCAGCTCTTAAAGTGGTTATGATAATAACTAAGATGTATTGCAATGTCAAGCTGTGTGCGATGCTATCTCTAAACGGCCATAAATACTGCGTTTTGCTACCCAATAACGATACCAGTAGAATGAGCGTTCCTCAATTTCTCTGTTTTTCAAACAGAGAAATTTGAGGAATATTCTATTCTCTTTTGTTCATGAGTTTATAGTGTATATCCCCGAAGAGTTTATGTCCCAGTGATTTGGTATGACACGAGGTGCAGTTCATTTTGCAACTCGTATTACCAAGTTTCCCCTGTTTGTCATGACACGATATACATGTGCGGATTGTTTCGTCATCAATGCTGTCTGTTGTGTAACTGTTGTCGGCTAGCTGGTTCATGATAGCAACGAGTTTAGCCGTTACATCGGCAGTTAGACGACGGCACCGTTCTTTACGTTCTTTGCTCTTCACTTTGCACCCTGAGACTTGCGACCAATGCGTGTTGGAGGTATGACAGAGCGTTGATATGCTAATGGACGTGGGAGGTATGAAGTCAAGGATGGCCGTATTCGGTTTGAATACAGGAAGTGGCGTCTTTTCATACCACCGAAACAGATCCTTGATCAAGGCATTTTGGATGCCTTTGTCGGCCACAAACAATCCAATCAGTGATGAGGCTCCATTAAGTGCGCCGCAGATAGTTCCAAAGCCTCCGATTCCGCCGTGGCCGTATTTCATCATATGGATTGGAAAGGAAGCATAGGGTTCGCCGAGTTTTGTAGCCAGCTGGTAAATGAAACTATTGACGATTCCATACATGCAGCTTCCCTCGTCATAGCCATGGTAGGCCAGATTGGCCGTTACGTCAGGATCTAACTTATGATATTCCCAATTAGGATCTGAAGCCTCGAGTTCAAGTTTTTTTTGTTTATTTGCTGCTGGAATTTCCGGTTTGAAGGCAGTGGTAAGAATAGATACCCCTGCTCCTCCGATCAGGCCGCCTGCAACAACTTTCAATGCTGTACGTCTGTTCACTTATTCTCCTTATAACATGTTCAGCGGCCCCGGTAGGGGGGTGCTGGTACTTGTTAAAATATATGTGTTCTTTGTATTACTATCATTCATTTTCGCGTTTTTTATGTACGTTTTTCATGCTGTCATATCCGTAAATTTTTAACAGTAAATTGAATATCAAATAACCAACACGGAACTCCCAATGTCCAATGTCGGTTCTACTGAAAAAGTCTCAATTTGCGGTCGGGACGGAGCCCGACCCTCCAAAATATTCACGTAACGCTTTTTTTCTGAGGCTGGAGGGACGACCGTGTCGTCCACCCGACTTTTTCAGCAGAACCCAATGTCGTAACACGACCCCGATACACGCAAGTAACTTGGGTTAAACTGTCGCAATTTGTCGGCGTACCAGCTCGGCTCTGACCTTGATTTACGTGATTCTGATATCAAACACTCCTTTGAGGCGATTGCTCTCGAGGTTCTCCACAACAGGGAGGGCCTCGGCCTGAATGTTCTCATGCATTTTATTGCTCTCCGATCATAAGATTGTAAATTTCGACGGGATCCTGCGATTCAATAATATGTTTTCGCATTTCGGAATCTTTCAGCCGTGAACTTATATTGGATAGCGTCCGGATATACTGCGCATGCTGATCCTGCCTTGCAGCAACCATACATACAATCTTAACATTTTCTTGATCCAGGGTTATGTAGTCCTCAAGACCGCTGCGGCAGACAGCTACTGCCATTACAAGGTCGGAGACATAGTCAACCCGGACATGTGGAACCCCGATTCCAAATCCGATTCCGGTGCTCATCAGCTCTTCGCGTTCAAGGATGTCGGTAAGCAGAGCATCGCTGCTGTTTATAAATGGGGTTTCAGATATTAGTGCCGCAAGCTTGGTCAGAACCTCCATCTTTGTGGCGGTATCAAATACCAGAATGCGTTCGGGAGTCAGTACTGAACTTGTTGTGATCCCCGGTTTGACGATGGTTTTGGTTTTTCCCAGCCGATCATTTACCCATTTTTCAATGTCGCCTCTGCGGAAACGCCATGATGTGCCGATCTTTCCGCCGGGAAGCTCGCCTTTAGCGACCCAATCGTATACGGTACGCTCTGAAACGCGGAGATATGTAGCAACTTCCTCAATTGTCAAAATTTTATCCATATTTTACCTCAAATGTAACTGATTGCGAAATATATGCTTAAAACGTAAGGATTGCAACACGGAAGTTATAAATAATCGAAAATATTATAAATACTCATTTTGCCCAGAACTACGACGCAATAACACAAGAATTGGTGAATTCACGGGTTTTTACTTTAGAGTTGGCTCTCTGAGCCAAAGCGAGGCACAAAAATTGGCTCATAGAGCCAACTCTACAGAGGATTGCCTGCAAATCCGTTTAGCTTGACGCGTATGTCCTAATGGGGTGGAACTTAGGCTCTTCACTGATTTTTATGGAAAGCATCTAGGTCTGGTTATTCCGAATCTTGGATGGGTAACCCGTCCGAGGTCCAGCCTACGCCCCGCAAAGCGGAGCTACGGCTTGGCATGCAAGGACCTCAGCTACAGTAAAGGCTTTGATCTCTTTAAAACTGTAGGGAGGGGGCCTTGACCCCGCCACGCAATTTGCGAAATATTTCTTTGACCCATAAAAATCGAGGAAGAACCGGAACTTAAGCGTTTTTTTGATTCATTATTCTGTCACGAGATCGTTCCGTTGCATGAAGACCGTGTAAGGTTATCCGATCCTGTTTGCGAAGAATTTTCGCTTTGGTTCCGTCGCATACGCGCCCTCGACCCATTCGACAAGCTACTTCGGCAGGCTCATCACAGGACAGCTAACGAGAGGCACGTCCTACAACTGAATACCCCTTTATGGTGTAGGGCGCGCTTCTCCCGCGACTGCGGGAGGGCACGCAAAACATACTTTGGGTCCGGCTTCGTTAGGTTATTTTATCCGCACATGTACTCGTACACTCAAATCTCTTTTTTTTCTTATCCCCACCTTGGCTTTTGGAAATTAGCGTTTACAAATACATGAACTACATACCAGTTTTCGTACGTAGTTCACGCTTCAGCGTGTTTGATTGTAAGAAAAAGCTGCGTTTCAACTAAATTAAATTGGCCTGTTTGGCGGTTGATGAGCTCACTAAGTTGTTTGTGCCTGCTAGTGACGCCTACCCTACCTTACGTCGAAAAACCCTTTGAACTTTTTAGTTTCGGCGTAACCAGCTCTAGCATAGTACATGCGAGCATCTGTTTTACGTCCCGCACACTCCATATAGAAGGCGGCAACACCGGAGAGAGTTTGATTGTCCGGTTCCTGGTCGGCAAGGATGCCAGCGATAATGGATTTGTCAGAGAGTGTCAAATCGGCAAACAAGAAAATTGCGGATTTTTTTGAGCCACCCACCTGCGCCTCAAATTTCAAAGCACCATCATCCATCACTGATATCAATCTGATCATTGCTTTTGTTATTGAGAGTTTCATGCCCTTCTCCGGCAATGCCTCTTCCTGACCAAGCTTAACGAGCTTTTTCAGCAGTGCGGCATCCAGCTGCTTTGTATATCCTTTTTTGGGAAGACGCTTAACCGACTCTGCCTGCCTGCTCTCTTTCACAACCCGGCCGGAAAGCATTTTATACATCTTCTCGGGCAAATCAATCCGGCAGATTCTGATTGTATTTTCAAGTGATCCGCCTAAGGCCCATATCACACTGCCACCGCTTAAATTCAGCATGTCGTAACATACAGGCAGCTGGTTCTTTGGAAAGGATGCCGGTTTTTTAACAAACTCCAATTTTGTATTAAGCACAGCAAGCTTTGCCACCTTGCCGTTGAAACCATCCTCACGCCAGGCTACCAGCACCGAATTTCCATAATGTGCGATACGGGGATAGGCACCTTTCTCACCTTTTTTGTATGAGGTCAGCCATCTTTCCTTGACCTCTTTTCCCGATGCATCAAGGAGCTTCATACAAATGTCATGACTCTCGCGTTGATTGGCTGATGCAAAAACTACAACACTCTCATTATCCTCGGTAACAACCAGACCGCCAACCTGACAGTGTGTGGTATTATCTCCACTTTCACCGGGAATATTATGAAAGTTTCCGGAGCAGATCTTTTGCCCATTCGCCGCCCACTTGCTGAATTGAAGAGCCCGCGGATAAGCATCGCCATGTGCCAGCATATGAAAAACACCGTCCTTAACAACTATACGCTGATCAAAGTTGTGGCTGACATACCAGCCGTTGACCATCTTATTTACGCCCGAGAGAGATAATAGGCTGAAATATCCCGCCTGATGACGTTTTCCATCCGCCCATAACATGGTATGTCCGCAATAGACTGCAACTCTATCGGATGATTCATTATAAATAATCCGCGAGGTACCTGCACCACCGGGATCGCCCTTGGATTTAAGAATCTTATTATCTTCAGCACCAAAAAGGAGCGTGTCAAAAACTTTATTTCCTTTATCATTAAATCCTGCCACCCAGAATTCGCTATCTTTATTACCTGCCGCATTATCTCGGGAGTGTCCGGCAATATAGAGGTCCTTGCCGGGTATGGAGCAAAATCCCAGAAACCTATTAGAGTCATCTATAAAATCAGGGGTGATCTCTCCCAGCTTACGATTACCCGCACCACAGCGGAGAACATGCATTGACAGAGCTCTTATATCCTGCCAACCAATATCATAAGTATCCTTATCACCCGGAGATACAACAACCAGCGGTCGTCTTCCCCAGCGCTCGATATTTATATCCGACGGTTCTCTGGAGGGTTGCGCACACACGGGAATATCAATCTCATGAACATAAAGAGTATCCGAGAGAATCCGACAGATATGATCATGCCACGACTTCTCCATTCCAAGAAGATTCTTTGCTGTATTCTGCTGCGATGACTTGTCAATATAGAGCAAAGACCGCAGTTTCCTGTATCGTTGTGCTGAGGAGAGAAGGTAGTCCACAAAGCTCTGAGCCAACGCCTGATTAAGTTCTGAGTTCCTCCCGATGAAAGCTGACTCAGGCAGAAACCATGCGGAGATAAGATCGGGGCAGAGCTGGTTTTTATCCATAACCGATTCCTGAAGGGTCAGCATGCGCGAGCGGATTGCCAGCTCTGCCATATTGGACTCACGACGCGGCACCTTCTCGCGCAAGTCTCTGGACTCAAAGCAATATGCGCAACCTTCACGCATGAAGACCGAAACTTCGCGTCCTGCACCACCCAACTCCATCAGTGCGCGTACAGATTCTCGTTGCATCATTCTTAAATCAACGCTCTGCATTAACCGATTTGAGTCGACCTCATCCGCAAGGATATGAACATCGGCAAGCCTGCCCCCTGCAACTGCAAGTACTTGATGAAAGGCGAAACTAGCACAATCCGGGCCAGCTGCGGCTTTGAAAGCAGCCCGTGTTTTATGAATCGTCAGAGAGAACTCTTGTCCATTGCGCACCACCGGAAAGCCAAACAAGCGAGGCAAAATTTCCAGCATGCGCTCTGTATAGCGAGCGGCCTGAGCCGTCAGCCCGGCTGAGACATTACTTCGAACAGTATAATGGCCTGCTTTGTGTGACCAGAAGCCTTGTGCATCGCGTTTAATCTGAGCAGCAAGAAACTCCAATCCGCTCTGCTCCGCTTTTGTCCACACCCATGAAAGCCGCGGTGAATCTGTATCTTCACTCATACCCCAAAGAGAAAAAACGACAACAAAACAGACAATAAAATAAATCTGCTTTTTCATATAAAAAATGTATCAAACTTGATAATTATTAGCAATATGCTTTTTGAGACGCAACGGACATCTGATGTGATTCAATTTAGTTGAATCGACGCATTTACACTTTCGATTCTTGTATTCCTAATCTTACTTCTGTAAAATTTCACTAGTTCGTCGACGAGCTGCTACCCTTTTCCCGATGGGATCAGGTGCTGGTGCAGCGGTTTAAAGATCGTCCGCAAGGTTCGGCAATTGTTTATGTCTATCTCCAGGAAACCGGCCGCGCAGGTCGCGATGGAGCACCCGCCATTTTTGAACTTTTCGCATGTACTGATGATTGTACTACGCTCGAAAATTTACAGGATAAACGGCATATCACCCTCTGCGGTCATTGCGGGAACTAGGGTCGGGGACCCGGGTGGGACCTAATGGGGTGGAACTTAAGCTTTTCTTCGACTATTATTTTTTTGCCCAGGACTGCTCGATCTCTTCCAAAGTCTTGCCCTTGGTTTCAGGCACCACAAGCGCGACAAATATCAGGCCTCCGAAACTGCACAGCGCATAGATCCAGAAGGTCTTCGCGTTGCCGATGGCATCCACCAACATCGGGAACGTCTGTGACACCAGGTAGCAGGAGACCCAGATAACCAGAACAGCAACCGACATTGCACGCCCGCGAAGCTTGGTCGGAAATATTTCAGAAATAATTATCCACGGCACCGGACCCATAGCCGATGCAAACGCCGCAGTGAACATGATAATGAAGAACAGGAGCCATAACCCGCCAATTCCTTTTGCGAACAGAACACCCACCGCTGTCAACGCAATTACCTGGACAATGTATCCACCGATTAAAAGCACCTTGCGACCGACCCTGTCAACGAAGCACACAGCAACAAATGTGAAAATAACATTAACCACGCTTATTGATACCGTCTGAGTGAATGCCACATCGCTTCCTGCCCCGATGGATTTAAATATTTCCGGGGCATAATACATAATCGCGTTAATACCGCTAAACTGACAAATCGCCGCCAGAGCCACGCCCACTATCATCGCACGACCGTAGCCGCCAGCAAACAGTTCGCTGAATTTACCTTCTTCCTGATTCAACGCCACCTCGATCTGCTTCATTTCCCTGTCCGCCGCCTCACGACCACCCACTCTCACGAGAACATTCTCTGCCCCTGGCTTACGGCCCATTTTCATAAGCCAGCGCGGACTTTCCGGAATGAACAGCAGCATAAATCCGAACAGGGCCGCAGGCAGGGTCTCGGAGCCCAGCATCCAGCGCCAGCCATAAGCCGTATTCCATTCCACGCTACCCACGCGCTGGATAAGCATATTAACAAAAAATACTGCCACAGTACTGACATAAGGTCGCCGATTTTAACATAGATGTCAGCAAACAACTCAGGGTCATCCGCCTGCAGATAGGCCAAGTACTCGTACCCGACGAGATCCTCGCTGATTTCCAGAACTCCGTTCCCGATTCCGCCCAGCGCTTTCATTCCAGGTGGCAATTCCGCCGCAATGGCGTCGAACTGTTTTGACGCGAGATCCCAGTAAAGTTCGGGTAGCCTGTCCCACGGATACGCCTCGAAGGCTTGGCGATTCTGGATCGGCCCAGGACGTCCACCCATTATGGCGCCATGGTCCGGCAGAATCTCGGTGATGCAGACCTCGAAAGAAACGGTGTCGTAAGTCATCTCCTTGAAGAAACGGCAGAATTGGCGGGCAAACTCCCGCCGGTCCGACGAATCACCGTGGATCAGTCCGGAAAAGGAGACAGACAAAATCTTCTCCATGATCTCAGGGCAGATGATATGCTCGTACAGCGGTAGGCGTGCTGGGCGTCGGTTGCTAACGATGTCGAGCATATAACGATAATCAGGATCAAACGTCATCCTTGTTATTGCTCCATTTCCAAAGGTGTATCTTCAGGCCATTTGATCCATGTAATCACTTTGCAGGCTCCAAGATGAAACTTAGAGGCGCAAATGATTTCAGATCCATTGCAAAAACGTTCTTCTGAATCGTAAATTTCTCCCCCGTTGGCGTTCCACGTAGATCAACTGGTTGAACTGATCCTACATCCATTTCTTTCGGCAATCGAATGGTCACGCGACCCGAGATTCCAGACTGTTCCCACAGACGGAGAAGAATGCCCTCGCCATCGGGATTCGTACCGAAAGCGGTGACCAGAACTCCCTTGCGCGAAAGCTCAAGTCCGCTCTGTTCTGCCGGCATGGTTCCGCTCTGTGCACCGGCAGAAACCGCTAGCAAGGGCAAGCGAGCCTCCCAAGACTTGACGGTGAGATTTTCTGTTAGTGTTTCGCGACCCAAAGGCCAAAAACGCACCCGGCTGCTCCATGAGCCACCAATCCACTCTGGAAAGTTTGTGTTCCACTCGTTGTTGTAGAGGTTTACAAAAACAGACGGCTTCTTCGGCAGGTAGTCGAGCGAATATTTCCACAATCCGGGCTCGTCTAAACTTACGCAGGGCGAATCGATCGGGCATAGCCCCATGCCCCGTCCTTCTTTATCAGCTATGCTGACACCTGTGTTAAGGCAGAAGTAGTGTCGGTTGGCACCGGGGATGATATCTTTAGCCGGATCGATCGGCCCGCCCAGCCGCCCCAGCAGAAAGCGAGGTTCCGAAACAGCAAAAGGGAAGCAGAGCCAGCCGCCCTCAGGAAGCGGATCAGCTTTTTTGTCATTGATCCGCCACTCGACCTCTACGTAAGGCTGACTGTGCGGAAAGGTAAAGACAAGCGCGATTCCTTTACCCAAGCCCAGGGTGTCTGTGGCCGTGAGCGTCACGACATCGGCAACTGAACCATGCTCCCTTACGACCAACCATGACGGTGGAGTCAGCGCAGCATAGACAATATTCGTGGGTACATTCCCTTTGATCCAAGAGTACCGATTGCGACCATACGCATTATGAAACTCCGTCATTATCTGATTATCAAAGCGTTCGTGCAAGAACTGGCCAACGACATACTCGCTTGATTGATCCACACATTCACGGCCCGTCTTCTTCTCCACCAAGGATGCGATACCGCCCCGCTTGAGATCAAACGTGACCGTGAAAAAGGGTGTTTCGAATGATGTCTCGGAAAGAACTTTTTCAGGAAGATCAGACCTAGCGGATAAGACCTTGTAACCGTTTGCGGGAACATCCTCTGCGAGCAGGAGTTTTTCCGGTTTTCCCGGAACAGCCACGATGCCCGAGCGTTTCCATGGAAGCGCATTGTAAACCAAGACACTGTCAACATCAGCCTTTACTGACTTGGCAAGGAGATCCAGTCGCGAGGCAAGTTCCCTTCTGACAATCGCGTCAGCCCTATGGGCAAACTGCCGTTTATCGTCAAAGGCCTGCTCATATTTCTTGTAAGCTCCCCGCGTATAGGCATCCTCCCACTTTTTTCCATACAGATAGTGGGGCGTCCCACTGTTCCATGAATGCCGATCAGGCCGGTCGGGACCGAACGTATGCTCGCTGAAAAGATTGCTCTGCTCGTAGGATTCAGCCAGAGCGGCCACCACGGGGGGTACGTTAACACCCCAAACCCGAAGCTGGATATCCAACCCCTCTAATGCAGGTTCAAGCGGACGAAGATTATGGGCCATTTTCGCCTCGACTGGCATCGACAGCCAGCCATGAATCCATGTGTCCGGCATGTCGGCACGAACAACTTTCAACTCCGGCTTTTCAGCAAGCACGGCCTTTGCAAAATCATCCAGTGAGCCAAAATGAACACGGACACCTGGCATATTCTTCTCAACGTTCTTCCTGACTTTCTCAACCTTCGCAGCCGTTGGCGGTCCGCAATTGTCGCTCGTCATGATCATGGCCAGATAGTTCCTGCTGGGCCATGACTTCGGCGGTCTCAAGCTCGACCCATAGTTACGTGTGTACTGACAAAGGATGCGCGACCCGTCAGGGCCTTCCCACCAGAAGAGTTCTGGAAGATGCACATACGCGCTAAGCACATTGCATCCAATTTGAATAAATGGAATGCCCGCATGTGACAGCAGGGTGGGCCAAACCCAGGAGTGACTCGGGACATCCGTCATCTTTGCGCTGATCGGCAGCGGGCGTCCATATTGTCGCGCAATCCGTGACGAAAAACCAAGCCCGCGCACCAGATCTTCCAGATCATCCGACTCCGAGTGTAACGTGAACGGAATTGCATGGAAAGCGATCGAGCCCTCCTTGACGGCTTGTTCAATCCGTGCCTTACGCGCTGGCTCCTGCAAGGGTCCAAGCACATGCGCCAGAGGCCAACCAGCCAACGTCCAGACAAACCGTTGCTCCAGCGGTAATTGTCGATCCTGCTCAATGATTGAGAGAGCCTGGTCCATCATGTCAACTCGGTATGTCTTCAGAACGTGGTCGATCGTCTCGGTGTATCCTATGTCCAGATGTGTCTTGAAAACTACCCAGATATCCGTGACCTTCAAAGACCGGCTACGTGCTTTTGCAAGGAGCGAGACCGCTTCTTCCACAGGCGCAAGCTCAGCAACAGAGGGTGTCTCTAGCGCGACTGCATCGTAAAGAAACCAGCCTCCATTGTTGTTGTTGATAGAGATATCGTTACGACCCTCCTTCAAAAGACTCGCCGGAAATTCAATCGTTGCGCAATACGGTTTAGCCCGCTCAAAATTGCCACGAATTGAGGCGTCGCCACCGCCGGCCGGCAACGCCTGTTCATAAAGTTTCCCGTTGATGTTGATGCTCAAGTTGGGCGGCACTTTGCTGTGCGTGTCGAGCAGATCCAGTTTCAGCTGACACGTTCCCTCACTAACCTTTGTTTTTACCCCGAACACAATCTTGAAGGCGTGTTCAAAACTGCCAGCCCAAGCATCACCCGGTCCCGGATGAACGTAAGGCCAATCTTGTTTGGTGTCCGAAACACCGACCACATAGACTCCGTCGTTTTTGAAGCCCTCATTGTCCATCGGTGCCAGCGCGAATTCGGAATTTTCTCCATCAACCTTGCCAATTTGCCAGAGAACCTTCGGCGCAGCATCGGCTGCCACAGACACTCCGAACGCATATATACCGACATATGCTATCAGTAATAATAATGTCTTCATTATTTGATCCCTTTTTTTAAATTTCAACTGTAGTGTATCATGTTCGGAATAGTTTCGCTATTCTGTTGCCAACGCAGTTTGCAACCGCGAATAACAACACAAAAGAAATATGAATGCCTCTAATGCGAGAGATGCTCGCAACCCAGATGCTTACATTTTCGTCCACCTGGTACCGGCGGACATACTGAGCAACCCATAGTATATCCGCCGACACCTAGTGGATAATTACTTTTATTTTGTTTCAAGTCAGGGTGGCGGTTAAGAGGGCGCGAAAGCGTGAATAACCAATTCTATTCTCTTTTGTCCATTAATTTATAGTGTATATCCCCGAAAAGTTTATGTCCCAGTGATTTGGTATGACACGAGGTGCAGTTCATTTCGCAACTCGTATTGCCAAGTTTCCCCTGTTTGTCATGACACGATATACAGGTGCGGGTTGTTTCCTCATCAATGCTGTCTGTTGTGTAGCTATTGTCGGCCAGCTGGTTCATGATGATAGCGAGTTTAGCTGTTACATCGGCAGTTAGACGACGGCACCGTTCTGAACGTTCTTTGCTCTTCACTCTGTATCCTGAGACTTGCGCCCAGCGCGTGTTAGAAACATGGCAGAGCGTTGATGTGCTAATGGCCGTGGGAGGCATGAAATCAAAGATGGCCGTATGCGGTTTAAATACAGGTAGTGGCATCTTTTCATACCATCAAAATAGATCCTTGATCAAGGCATTTTGGATAGCTTTATCGTCCACAAACAATCCAATCAGTGACGAGGCTCCGTTAAGTGCGCCGCAGATAGTTCCAAAGCCTCCGATTCCACCGTGGCCGTATTTCATCATATGGATTGGAAATGAAGCATAGGGTTCGCCAAATTTTGCAGCCAATTGGGAAATGAAACTATTGACGATGCCATACATGCAACTTCCTTCGTCATAGCCATGGTAGGCCAGATTTGCCGTTACGACAGGATCTAACTTACGATATTCCCAATTAGGATCTGGAGCCGTGAGTTCAAGTTTTTTTTGTTTATTTACTGGTGGAATTTCCGGTTTGAAGGCAGTGGTAAGAATAGATACCCCTGCTCCTCCGATCAGGCCGCCTGCGACAACCTTCAATGCTGTACGTCTGTTCACTTATCTTCTCCCTTGTGATATGTTCAGCGGCCCCTTAGAGGGACGTTGGTACTTTTTGAAATATATGTTTTACTATCCGCTATATCCATAAGCAGTTGTTTATAAATTCAATATCCACTAAAATTGCTTTTAATTTTATCATGATCATTGAGTGGAAATAAATAAAATTACTTTTTTTATTGTAAGAAAAAGCCGTGCTTCAACTAAATTGAATCGCACCCACTAAATAATTTGTCTGGAGACACACCCTGACATGCGTTATAGTAAGTCAGCTTACAACCAATAGCTTCTTTCGTACAGATGGCCAAGTCTCCGGCTTATGGACGCCCCACCTCTCTCTACAACAAGAAATGCCTGTATTGGGGAGCAGAAATATATAGCGATGAATTCTAAAAAAAACCCATTTAAGTCTCTCAATGTAATCTCCATTGCGGCAGCGCATCTGCTTCACGACACCTTTTCATCTTTCTTCGCGCCTCTCATTCCCCTTCTTACGGAAAAGTTCGGAATCTCCTATGCTGTTGCCGGGAGCCTTTCGGTTGTCCAGAAAATTCCATCGTTGTGTAATCCTCTGATCGGATTTATAGCCGACCGTATCGTCATTCGCTCGGGTATTATCGTTGCGCCTATCCTGACCATCATCACCATGAGCCTGCTCGGGTGGGCTCCATCCGTAGTAATACTCGGGATACTGATGTTCACTTGCGGGATCAGTGCCGCAATATTACACGTTACCGCACCTGTTCTCGTGCGGCACGTCTCAGGAGATCAGATAGGCAAAGGGATGAGCTATTTTATGTTCGGAGGAGAGATTGCGCGAACACTGGGACCTCTGATGATCACCACTGCGGTTTCCTGGTGGGGGCTCGAAGGCACCTGGCGACTGATTCCGGTTGGCCTTGTGGCCTCTCTTCTTCTGTTTATCATGTTACGAAAGATCGACAAAGCCCAGTTGCAACATCACAGACAAAAAGAGACGACTCCGATCAAAGAGACCCTTCGTCATATTGGACCGGTTTTCTCTCTCATTGCACCCATTGTTCTATTCCGGGGGTTTTCTAAAACGGCCCTGACTACGTTTTTACCAACGTACATGGTGCATCAGGGATATTCAATTAAGATGGCGGCGGGTGCACTGGCATTCCTGGAACTATTCGGAGCTGCCGGGGCATTGCTCTCAGGAAGCATCTCGGATCGTGCCGGAAGAAAAACCGTTCTGCTGACAATTATGTTTATCAGTCCGTTTCTAATGCTTTTCTTCACTCAGACAAGCGGCACCCTGCAGTGGATTCTGCTAGGTGCAATGGGACTGATCTTCTTCGCCAGCACTCCGGTATTTATGGCGATGGTTCACGACCTGAATACCGATCGCCCGACCTTCACCAATGCCCTCTTCATGACAATCAGCTTTGCAGCTGGCTCAATCGTAGCCCTGCTGGTCGGCTTTTTTGCTGACTGGTACGGTTTTGTACGAACCTATCAGATAACAGCTCTCCTAAGTGCCTGCGCCATTCCATTTACCCTTGCCTTAAAAACCCCGCAAAAAATTCCTGCCAAAGGTGATATCAAATAAGTTGAATCACACCCACAACAAAAGGCTCTTCCTGTTTTTTATGGGTCAAAGAAACAGTTCGCAAGTTGCGTGGCGGGGTCACGGCCCCCGCCCTACAGATTTAAAGAGATCAAAGCCTTTGCTGTAACTGAGGTCCTTGCATGCCAAGCCGTAGCCCCGCCTTGCGGGGCGTAGGCTGGACCTCGGAAGGGTTACCCACACAAAAGTCGGAATAACCAAACTTAGACGCATTCCATGAGAATCAATGAAGAGCCAAACAGAGTGTCTCTGATTTTTAAATTGCAATAAATCTCCTTATGTTGTCTACTATACGATTTAAGACTGGATGGACAATTTAGACAATCGAAAATCACTCTTAATACTAGATGAAAATATTGTCTGATTGGCAACTCGTCAATTAAACACAAAATCAGTAAAAAGGAAATAATATGTCAACATTACCGGAAAACGTCAGTAAAGCATGGGATGCACGTAAAGGTCCTATCATTTTCAGCACTGTAGATAAAAAGGCAAACCCAAATGCCATTTATGCTACTTGCGTGAGTAAATTTGATGAAGAGACTTTAGTGGTTGCAGATAATTACTTCGATAAAACGCAACGCAATATCCTTGAAGGAAGCAAAGGCTCCATTCTTTTTATTACCGAGGATGACAAAGCTTTTCAGGTTAAAGGGACGATTGAATACATTAAGGAAGGCCCTATCTTTGATGATATGAAGAAATGGAATCCTGAGAAGCATCCTGGTCACGCAGCAGCTGCACTGAAAGTGGAAGAGGTCTATTCGGGATCTGAGAAACTTGCCTGAATATAACCTGGACGTCTCCACATAAGAATGGGGATGATTTATACATCCTTCAGCAAAAAGAGTGTTAGCCTTGTGCTGAAGGGTGTGTACTGGCAAACAAATATCAGCCCGTCAGTGATCAATCAGATTTCAATCAGCTTTCAATAGATGGAGAAACAAAAAAAGTTCAACCGCGCAAAAACAACCATTAAAACGAATGGGGATTCCAGTTATGAGTAATCCAGAGTCTTTTGATCTTATTGTCATTGGTTCAGGTGGCGGTCTTATGGTGGCTTTAGCCGCCGCACAACGCAATATGAAGGTGGCACTGATTGAGCGGGGACCAATGGGAGGAACATGCCTGAACCGGGGGTGCATTCCATCCAAGATGATAATCTATCCAGGTGAGCTGGCCGATGAAATTCGTGAATCCGGCCGAATTGACATCTCTGTTGCAGCACCGGAAGTCAACTTCTCCAAGGTCATTGAACGAACGACCCGGCAAGTTTTAAAAATTGGTCAGGAACTTGAGCTAACTATCTCCCGCCACCCTTCCTTAGAGCGAATTGCAGCTGTCGCATCGTTCGAAAGCAATAACGTGTTACGGGCGGGAGCACGAAGGCTCACTGCACCGCGGATTCTTATTGCAACGGGGGCCGAACCGGATTGTCCTGATATTCCCGGACTTGCCGATGTTCCGTATATGACCAGCACTGAAGCCCTGACCAATTCCATCTGTCCCGAGCGCCTTCTGGTTATTGGAGCCGGTTACATTGCAGTCGAGCTCGGCTATGCATATGGAGCGGCCGGCAGTGAGGTGCAGCTTATTGTACGCAGCCGTTTGCTGCGACACGAGGACGATGAGATTGCGGCGGAGTTCACCAAGCTCTTTTCACATCAGCATGCATGTCATATGGGCTATAAGCTTCGCAATGTCAGCTATGACGGCAAAGCCTACTCTCTTGACTGCACACACGAAACCAAAGGAGAACGAACCATTACCGGAGATGCCTTGCTGGTTGCCACCGGAGTTCGACCCCTGACATATGATCTGGGACTTGATAAAACAGATGTTAAAGTTGATGAATCAGGGTATATATTGGTGGACAGCTCTCTGAAAACGCATGTTCCCGGCATCTATGCCCTCGGAGATGTCGTAGGAAATTACCAGTTCCGGCACACCGCCAATTATGAAGCCCGTTATCTCATTCGAACGTTAATTGAGGGTGAGGAACCGGGTGCATTGGATTATGGTCCTGTTCCTCATGCGATCTTCTCTCGACCCGAAATAGCCGGAGTCGGATTGCGCGAACAGGATGTAGCTGATCGCGGTAATGAGGTCGTCATAGGCCGCACTACATTTGCCGAAAGCAACGCAGGAATCGCCCGCGGCCTCCGCAATGGTTTCGCAAAAATTCTGGTTCAACGATCCGACCGCAAGCTGCTGGGCTGTCATATAATGGGAGACGAAGCCGCCACGCTGCTGCATATGATGATCCCCCTGCTCAAAACCGGTGCCACACTTGACGATATGCTTGACCTCATATTTATTCATCCGGCTCTTCCTGAGATCCTTCGAGATGCGGCCCGCGATGCACAATCAAAACTGCGCTGAATTCAACTGCTTGCATGCGTTAGTGCCCGGGATAACCTAAAGCTGCATTCAGCACAGATAGGCCTGTAGATCCCGATTTCATCGGGATTGTCCGGTTGGAAACCGGACCTACTTGTACAAACAATAACTATACACACATCTCATTGACTCGACTGCGCGGTCTGATAGCGTGAGATCGTGTCCTCCATCCATTGTGCGGCCCGATCCATCATCGCATCAAGCTCTTTTTGAGGTGTGCTTCCGTCCGCAGTACGCTCTGGCGGATACAGAGGGGCACCGATCACCTGGTGGAACCGAAGACGCCCCGACTTCGGCGCAAGATCGTTTTTACTCCGTGTCGACAACACATAAGCAATAGGCAAAACAGGGGCCTGATAATGGTAGGCAAGGTAAAAAGCGCCTGGCTTGAAATGAAAGATCTCCTGGCTCATAAGGCACAGATTGCCTTCCGGCATCATGAGAACATGGTGTCCTCTTCGCAGAGCTTCGCCTACGGGCTTAATTATCTTTTTAAGTCCCTGCGCACCTTTTGGAATGGGAAAAGCCCGCAAGAACCGCAGGAGCCGGCGAACATATGGAACCTCATAATTCCTTTGAGCCACCGCCGTATAGACATACTGCGGGAACAAAGTGTAGTTTACAAATATCGTATCGAAATAATGACAGTGATTCGCGATCACAATACACCCTTTTTCACGAAGTATCCCCAGGTTTTCCCTGCCGCTGACCTTAAGCCTGAAATAGAGCGCACAAAAAGCGGTTAGCAGTTGACAGAACAGATAGATCGGCATGGTCAAAAGTTCGAACCACCAGTTAAAATAGATAAATTTATACGGCTTGCTGAAATCAATCTTCTTAATATCCCGTTTGATGGGGATAATCTTCTCCCTGGGTATCTCTCGCCGTTGCCGATTCTTTTTCATCATTCTTTTACCTACGGGGCTTGTGAAGCTGCATGGCCTCCGCATAAAGCACTTCCATTTTATCCAAACATTTTTCCATGCAGTAATTTTTAGACATGTCCAACGCTTTTTGCTTATACGCCTTCAATTCGACTCTGTTTTCAAACCAATAGTTGATTCTATCGGCAAGGCTTTGTACATCATCAGAAACGAAGAGAAATCTTTCATCCAGCGCAAATTGCGGAGCCGCACTATGCTGTGAGTCTCCGATGAGGCACGGCAGCCCGCAACCGATCGCTTCCAGACACGAAAGACTTTCCAGTTCCACGATAGAGGCCTGGACAAATATATCGGCCGTATTCAGATATTTGAGTTTGTCCGCATCACTGACATGCTGGATAAAGGGTTTGACCGGCAGCTCGGCCCCCAATGCTTTCAGCGTTTTCATTCTTTCACCCTGGCCGCACAGCAGCAACTGTATTTTGTCGGCATATTTAGAGTGCATCACCCCTTGAATCATCAGTTCCTGCCGTTTTTCCGGGGCATGACGCGCGACACTGAGCAGCACCAGCTTATCGCCGAACCAGTCAGGGCGCGCCTCTTCCCTCGCCACAAACTCGGACGGTATCCCGTTTGAAATGACCCTGAGCGTGCTCTTGCAGCCACTCTTTTTCATCATATCGGCCGCGAATTGGGAGGGGCATTGTAAAAAGGACACGCGGTTGAACATGAGAAAACCAAACATTTTAGCCAGGCAGAGTTCCTTGAATCGGCCTTTCGTTCCTAACAACCCGAGAATGTTCTGCGGTTGGACGTGGAACGCACCAATCACGGGCTTACCCATCGCTTTCGCGACTTTAACGGCGCCGTAGCCGAGGAGGAACGGATGTTGCACCTGGACCAGATCGACATCCGCAAAAGCTTTTCGCAGGACTTTTTTTTCGGGGACGCCCCATATATAATCCATTTTCGTGAAGGTTTCCTTTGCACCGGGAGGATAAAACCCCTTGACTTGGAAAAACCTTTCTTTCTGCACCGATCTTGCCGCCACCACAGTAATCACGTGTCCACGTTTCTTGAGTCCTTCAGCCATGCGAATGGTAGCGACATCGCCGCCGCGACCATAGTTGTATGCGTCAGTAACAAATGCAATTTTCACAAGTTGCCTCTCTTTTACGTATTTTTTCATTCATATAAGTGTTATACATAATGATAATTTTTATATTAATTTAATTTACTCTATTAAGCAAGCCATAAGGGAGTGCGATTCAATTTAGTTGAATAAAAACCTTTCCTTTTTGCATAAACCTAAACACCTAACGGCCTAAACACCTAAACGACTGCATCCTGATGGGATGCTATCAACTCTGTTTAACCGTTCCGGCAGTTGCATCCACCTCAAGGTGTGATCCATCTGTAACCACATCCAGCAAACCGGGGATACCGACAATTGCCGGAATTCCCATCTCTCTGGCAACAATAGCCGAGTGGGAGAGGATGCTGCCGCGCTCAATTAATATACCGGATACCGATGGATAGAGAACAACCCAGCCAGGGTCGGTTCGGGAGGCGACAAGTATCTCTCCGCTTAGCCGCATATCATCTTTGGGCGAGTGCACCACCCGGGCTGTTCCTTTAACGCATCCAGGAGAACAGCCAATGCCATGCAGCAGACCATCCTCACAGAGACTCTCCTTCGCTTCCAGATGATTAACGAACGAATTGCGGTTATAGGCCATTCCGTAGGTATCAAAGTGATCTGAGATATCAGCTGGTTCATCCCGGTAACGAGTGAACTCTTTCTTGCGCAGTTCAATCAGTGCAGAGAGGCTGGTTGTTACCGATGTTCCTTTAATGTAATCCCAGACCTCGTCCATCGTGAGGTAGTAAATATCCTGATCATCGCCAATGACCTGCTCTTCAACCAATGTTTGCCCGACGGCATTAAGCAATTGACGTATCCGTCCATATATCCGGGTACGGGCAAAGCGCAGGTTTTCGCGATTTTTCACCCCGCACCGCGCCTGCTTCAACACAAATTTAAATAATAACCGCCGTGGCAGTGAAAGCTTCCCAAAGGCAAATGTCTCCGAATCACTCCGTATTTTGCGCTCCCTGACTGCCATAGTTTCAATATCAAGAAGTTCATCGCTCATGCCAATATAATTAATCAGCATCTGATAGATAAACTCAGGGGTCTCATGCAGGGAAGGTTCTTCCAGCTTCAGCTCGTTTATACAGCGAAAGCCATACAGCAATAAATACAGGTTAACGGCGTGATATATCTTCTGGCACTCCGGATATTTCGGTACAGCTGTGACGAGATCTGCAGGTGAACTCTGAAGGAAGAGTTCTTTGACCTGCGAGTTGCCTTTGATATCAGAGGCCAGTTTCATCAACATCCGGGTTGGTTCAGTGCTGGCAATACCTCCTTCTCCGCAGATAAGGTTATTCTGCAGTGTTCCTTTATCATCGCCACACCACTTTTGACAACAGGCCTTCAGGGTTCCATAAAAGATCATTACATGAAAATCATTGATGATCGGTGTTTTCCACTTCCTCAACAGCTTTCTTTCCATCTCTCTGTATGTCTGCATCAATTCATGAGGACGCATCTGGCTGAAATCAAGAGCGCACCAGCCTTGATAGAGTCGATTAAAATTGCTAGCAAAGGCGGGCACACGCCATTTCAAGGCCATAAATTGCAGGATCATCCGCCCAGCCAGAATAAGCAATTGAGGCAGCTCAACAAAGTAGCGGCGTAATGGCGAATCATGTCTGGCATCGTCATCGGCATCCGCCTTATCCGTGACCCCCATCATTGATTCCATGAAGCTCTTATTATAATTGTATCCGGGAAACTGTTTTACCAGACGATACCAGTTCGGCAAGTTGTAATAGACCTGCCCTTTAAAGAGGCCCAGCATATTCTGATAAACCTCTTCATTCTCCTCAATCTTTTTGCGGGGTATGCCCATCACCTCACTGAAGCAACGGTAAACAACGTCATAAGCGTTGCGAATGAAGCTGAAGGTCATGGGTGAGGTAACACCGGAGTAGCTCTCTATGATGTTGGAGTTATCCCATATCTGATGATTCCCGGCAGCCGGTCCATATTCATTGGCGGTCGTAATATCACGGCTCTGCAAAATGTAGAGCTGATCCAATTCATCATAGCAGAACTCTATATCCTGTGGATGGCCAAAAAATCTCTCGATCTTAAGTGCAACATCTGCCAACTTAATTACTGTATCGGAAGAGAGCGAAGCTTGATTGCGTAATTCCTCTTCAACATCATACTCCTGTACTCCGCAACAGAGTGTTTTGTTGATCAGGATCTGCCTGGATTTTTCAGCAACCACGGAACTGATCGCTCTCGAATGCTTATCAAAGGTGTAATGATCTGCCTCAAGTCCGGCACTGACAAGCCCCTCGCCCAATCCATAGAGGGAGGAGATAACAATCTTTAATGGGTTTTGCGTTGTGGGATCGGCGGTGAAGATCACACCACTGATTTTGGCCGAGATCATCCGCTGCACAATCACAGCCATCGGCACAGGATGTAACGGCAGCTTATTCTGTCTACGATATAGCAGGGCACGGGGATCATATCCTGAGGCCCATACCTTGCGCAGATGTAAACAAACCTGCTCTATGCCTTTGACATACAAATAGCTTTCATGAATGCCGGCGAAGGAGTGTTGTTTGCCATCTTCATCAGCGGCTGATGAGCGCACCGAGAGGTAATCGCGTCCCCACTTATTACCGTTAAGCATTGTGCCGAGTTCGTTAATCAGATCATCGGGTAGCGTAACTGCATTAATCAGCTCTTTAATTTCATCGGCGATGCTGGCTGGATTCTCCTGCGACAGCTCTTTAAGCAGCTCTTCAATGCGGGCACCGACTCCACTGCTCTGAAGCACATCGGCAAAGATTTCTGAGGGGACGGCAAACCACTCAGGCACCTTGCAAATTGCATTGAGCTGCAGAAGGCTTAAAGCTTTACCGCCAATGCCAACGATGGACCTGCCAATATATGTGGGATCACAAAGGGTGCTCATAGAGAACCTCCAAAGTTTATGCCGTAGATTCTGAATAGCTCTGCAGCAAGAATGAAATAAAAGAAGATGATATAAGCACCTGCATATGATTCAAGGTGCTTTGCGGATTTACGGGTTGGATTACAACGGAAGCGTACAATCCCGGCTAGTGTGCCAAAGAACAGCACCACTAACCCAATATAGTAGAAGAGCCCCAGCGAAAGGTAAACACCGACAATCCAGGCAAGCGCTGTATTCAGTACGCGCAGACCAAACACCACATATGCCGCTTTAAACATTCCAAACTCACGGGAGTAGGTGGAGACCCCCTCGATCTCATCCTCGGGCAACCTGATCTTACGTGATATCTCCCAGTTGGCAAAGGCAAAGAAATCCGCAGCGGCGTAAGCCCAGAATAGCCAGGGTGCCTCCCAGAAGGGACGACGCATTGTGAAACTGAAGATGGTGGCGGTCATTAAGGGCATAATCAACATATGCGCAAAGGCATAGAGAATGAAACGGGCACGCAGCCAGTCACGCACAAAGAATTCGTGCAGCATCACCCAGGAAAATACAATTGCAACACTAACTGCAATAATCGCATTACGACCACTGACGGCAGCACAGGCAAACTCAACAGCAATAGCCAACGCCCCCAGCCACTTGAGGTGTTTAAGGGTAATGAGTCCGCGTGACAGGATTCGCTCAGGGTAGTGAACACAATCTTCGACATAGTCCTTGTGCTCATCAAACACACGCAGATGAAAAAATATGCACAATAGAAATAGCATGCCTACCGGAGTGAACCACCCAATCTGCATCGATTCATCCGGTCGACCCAGAACCTGCGCCAGGAATTGATTTGCTAGAAAGTAGATGAAGACCATACTCAGATGGCTGAGCAGAGGAAACCGCTCATGCAGATATGCGGTTAACCTGATACGAAATGGTGTTTGCTGTGTCAACTTTGTTGTTATCATTTTAATTCTCTCTTGGCTATTGCATTTATGCAAAATTTATCTCACAGAGTCACAGAGATCGCAGAGTTTGATTGCTCTGTGTCTTTTTAAAACACGCAGTGTTTTCTCCTAAAGCAGTGATGTTTATCGCAAAATTATCAATGAATGTGAACAGAAAACGCATATCAATCAAATCTCGTTTGGTTCCGGCTCCGCTGCTTTAGTACAGCATAGTCAATTTTTGAGTTATGTCGTGGATCAAGCGGCATTTTCCTTGATGTGAAAATCACACGGTCGACATCAAGATCTGCGGCATCCTTTTTATGTGATGTTTTGGTCTGTACAACGGCAACCAGCGTCCCATGCTCTTCAAATGCGGCCACACGCTCAGCATCAGGCAAGAGCTGGTGCAATCGTTGCTCAACCAGTTGCGCATGCAGCACCTCTCCGTTACGAATAATTGTTGAGTGCACGCGTCCGGTCAGAAAAAAACGTCCCTCTACATCAAAGTATCCGGTGTCACCCATTCTATGCCAGCAGGTGCCATCGGGTTCGAGTATCTTATTCTGGATTACGGCCTCCGGATTGCGATAATAATCGCGACAGATGTGATCAGCCGCAACAATCAGCTCACCTATCTCGCCTTGTGGCAGTTCGAACTCAGCCAGCTTATCCGCCGGTATTGGATCATGAGTAATTTTCACAATTTTTGAGCGTACAGCCGGAACAGGTTTGCCACAGCAGGAACCGGGCAGATGGTCCGTGGATAATCGTTCTTCCAGCGAGAGATGGGCAACGGGCTCGGCCTCGGTTGAACCATAAACGATATTCACATTAGCAGCGGGAAAAGCCACCTGCCACGCACGCAGTTGTTTTCCGGTTACCGGGGCCCCTCCTGTGATAATCTTCTTTAAGAGTGGTGGGGTTGCGAGTGAGGCCAATTGATCTATCAAGGGTGGTGAGGCCGTTAACATAGTGACACCATGAGCCTGTATTTGCTGCATGATAACATGAGGATCGGCTTCGGCAACACGTTTAAAATTGATATCAGGCACAACGGAAGTTATTCCGGTTGCGATATTGCGCAATGCAAAGACCGGGAACATGGGCATATCCACATCTTGATCGCTGTAATCCAATGTTTCGCAGAGGGCTTTGTTCTGCGCCATCAGAAAGCCATGCGTCCGGTTGGTCCCTTTAGGGGTATCACTCGATCCGGTTGTAAAGGTAATCAGCGCGGGATCATCTGCTGCGACTGCCTCAACGGCGTGCCGGGATGAATCAGCACCAGCTTTGTTGATGGAGTAGCGGGCAGGTATCCCGGCAAAGACAAAGCCGGTGGAAAAGGTCAGCTTCAAACCGGCCAGCTTTGGATTAAACAGGCGCAGCAGGTGACTCTTAGGAATGCCGATAAAAGCGGATGGCTCTGCAAAGGAGGCAAAGGCGGCAATGCGTCCCATGGAGATCCAGGGATCAACAAAAACCGCTACCGCACCGCAGCGAATGACGGCTAACAGAGCTACATAGAGATCGGGCGACATCGGTATCATGATGATCACACGTTCGCCGCGGCGCACCCCCCGACTGGTCAACATCGTTGCAAAACGTTGAACCCGTCTCTGAAGCTCTTTGAAGCTGCACGTCCCACCCTGAAAGCACAGAGCTGGTCTTTCGGGCACCCGCTCGGCGGCAGCATCAAGCAGCGCTGCAATATTATTACATTGATCTCTATTCATGATATTCTATTCTCTTAATTCTAGAGCAATACATTTATGATTTCAAAATCACGTCCCTATTTTCTTCTATGCAACGCGTAGCGTTGTTAGCTAAAGCTGTGACGGTTCTCACGCAACGGTACAATGCGTGAGAGAATATCTCATCAACCATATAGTCTCGATTTTGTTTAATCATAAACAGCTTTAGTCTCATAAAGTGCATATCTCCGGTATGGTCTCTCGAAGGAGCCCCCCATTCTGCGCGAATCATTACTGCTGTGCATCAGAGCCATCAAGCTCTGATGGTATCCCTGTTGATTGCTGTTGGCCAGTGATAGATGCATCAAAGCTGAACTCAGCCCTGAACCTCTGGATTCCGGTATGACACCCAGACTCTTAATACAGCTACGCGTTGCTTTGCGTCGGTTTATAAGAAAGTTCAGTTTAGCAATCAGCCCTGACCCGTCCTGCATAGAGCGCACGGCTTTGATGACATCAGGATAGACAAATATAAAACCGGCGGGCACCCCCGCCGAGTTCCACGCCAGCCATGAAAGGCCATTCTTCAATATTGATTTTGCAGGGCGATACATCGCCTCAAACTCATCATAATCAATGGGAGAGTAGAGCACATTATTCTCAAATATCCGACAGGAGAGCTCATAAATAACGGGGAGTCTGGCAAAATAATTTTTTTTCAGGATGGGTTCGAAGCGGTATCTATTTCGTATAACTCTTTTATAAAAGGGTTTCAGTTTATCTGCCGCCTGCTCAACCTCATTTATAACGAAGGTGTCATAGCTCTCTGCAACCGAGAACCCGGCGGCCTCCCAAAGCTTTGGATAGTAAGCTGGGTTGGAGGGCTCTTTAACAAAGGGAGCTCTCTCAAAATCTGATATGACAAAGCGGTAGCTGTGCCAGGTATCACCATCCATGGGACCAACAACCCTTGTCGCCCCCTCTTGTTTAAGCAGGTCGACCGCAGCATCTAAAAGGGCTTTAACAGCCTCCTCGTCATCATAGGCAGCAAACCAGCCAATTGCACCGGTAGAATCGGTCCCCTGCTGCATGAGTACCGCACAGCAGGCGACAACCCGATCATCTCTGCGAGCAACGACCGGTCTTGATTGAGAGGGGAGCCGCACCTCCGAACTGCAAAACACTCCGGTAGCATTTGCTATGTTGCTCTGCAGTTCTGTCATAGTGCCAGCGGCATCATTGACATTTAGTTGTTTGATTACGACACTCACCGAAAAACCTCCGCCCAGGTCACTGGATTCAACGGTTCAAGAATACCCCACACCTGAAAGAGTGCGCAGACAACACCAGCGGCCGCGGCAACCAGTGGCATTGAGTAGTTAATCATTACAGGGTTCACAGGAATTCGCACAGACCAATTGTAAATGTAGACAAAGGAGATAGAGATGATCAGAAGAACCGGGAGAGCACGTATTGCGACAAAACCCTGAAACGGCAGGCATAGCAAAAGCGGGATTAGCGTAGGCAACAGAGCTACGCAAAGCAGAGCCCGGCCACGCAACCGACGGATAGGCTCATCACTTAGAAAGCGACTCTCCGCACAGAGAGCGGCCGTAACAGCAACTGCAGTTAAAAATGGAGCAAACCAGAAATCATGTTCCATTGTAATGTTGGCAACAAAGAGAATAATCAGAAGTGGAAACATAGGACGCAGGAGTTCGCGCGCCCCTAGATCGGCCCAGAGGGCATCACATGACTTTGTGACCATCTGATATATAACAAAACCTGTAATCACCGGCAGCATCCAGTCAGCCGAGCCCAACGACCAGGCGGCATATAAGAACAGCAGAAAAATAATTTGAGGACGTGTTGTGAAAGTACGCCGTCGGTTGTTAATTTTAACGAGCAATATGGCAACACCTACAAGGCTGACACACTGAAATAATATCTCCTGAGGTGCTTTATCCGTAACCTTTAATAGCAGATAGCAGGTTGCCACAGGCACAAAGATATTATCGGTTCCTCCAATTGAGATTGCTTCAAAACCGGCCAGCAGAATTGCCAGCAGAAGGGCACTGAGAAAACATGCAGCATGACCGATATTACCACCAAGGAATTCAAGTGGCAGGTAGATGCTCAAAAATGCCATTGCCATGAATGCAAGTGTGCCCTCGAGGCTCTTTTGTTGATTGGGGCCTGTCCGGTAGTGAATTTTTCCAAAATGGGTACCGGCAAGGGCTGCGGCTGTATCGGCAAAAACTAATACAAGCAGTCCTGAAACATAGAGCCAGAGTCGGTCCTTGCCTAGAACAAAAAACAGCAGGACTGCCAAAGGAAAATAGAGCGAGCCGCGACTTTTTCGCTGCACACCGCCAAGACATTTAAGCACCCCGCTCCGCTCACCGCCATATAATACAAACGCGGTACCGATCGCAATAACAAGCACCGAGATCCAGGAGTTGAGCAGAAGCGGAAAGAAGAGGCATATCAAACCACCAAGAAGATGAACCGCCTTACGTGATGTTTCAGCGGAAACAGAGTTCCGGCGCGCAAGAAATTCGGAGCCCGCCACAACGGTGGCAAAGGTCATCAGAAAAACAGCTGTACCGCAAAGCTCATGCACCACTAAACTCATGGAACCATCTCCAATACAAAACGGCTGTAAAAGAAAGCCTGATCTTCTTTAAACAGCTTCTCGGCCTCATCATCCAGCGAGACAATACCAGAACGCAACGACTCCGGGCAACTGCGTGGAACAAGCATATTCCAGTAGGCGAAACGCGCCTTAGGGCGAGCACACTCCAAAAGGTTGGAGTAGAGTGCTAATGTCTGCTCTTCCGATAGATACTCAAATATATCGGACAAATTATATCCATCAAAGCTATCGGCTCCATATTTATCGGCAGCCGCATCAGCCGGAGCATACACAATCTCAAGGTTCTCAATATTCTCACGAATCCGACTGTAGTTTTCGGCACGCAGATAAAACGGCAGGGCTCTTCCATAGTTACCGGTCAGAATATAGGAGAGATAGGAATTCTTTGATGTATCAAGTTCAGTAAAAGCATATTTAGTGCGTTCAAGAATACGTGACGCTACACAGCCCTCCACATGCTGGAAGAATGCAGGGTCCCGTCCTAAGCGTCCCATAAGCCACCTGCTGAAAAATATCTTAAACATTATTCGCCAGCGTAGATTATCCCATTTCGTGGTATAAAAAGAGCGTCTATCTTCAACAGATCGCGGTTCCAAAAAGGAGGAAACCAGAGAACGTCGATGAACCAATGGAAGTACGCGCTTTCGAAAAAGGGTGAAATAACGTTCAAACTTTCCATAGTGAATAAAGCCTGAATTAATATACTCCCGGCGTTCATCCCAGAACTGACAGCTCTCCACAGGAAGACTCTTACGCAACGAATCATATATAGCGATTCGATCAGAAGATTCATTCACACCGCAAAAGGATAAAAAACCGCTGCAATCAAATTCGCGAATAGCAGCTTTGCGCAGCTGCGCACATGCAATCTGGGCCGAATTTAAATCACAGGCAACCACACAAGCCCCACCACAGAGCAAGGCCAGCGAATTGTCACCGGCGCTGGCTATTGACAAAAAACGTTTACCCGAGGCGGGTTGCAGCGCCTTCACAAGAATATCAGCATCCTCCCAGCAGTTGGCATAGCGCACAAAGCTGAAATCTGCATCTGGAGTTATATTAGTCATTTTAGATTTTCTCTACTCAAATCCGCGTATCAACTAAACACCTGTTATTTCTTTCTTCTATGCAACACGAAGTGTTGTTGACTAATGCAGTGATGGCTTTCGTGCAACCGCATCAAAGAAATAAAAAAGGTCCCGCATATCACTCATAGTTAGCTTGGTTGCGGCTTCACTGCATTAGCTCTGAAAATGGTATGCGCTTTAGCAAAATCACCGCCGGTCATAGCGGCTATAATTGAGACCTCTCCGGCAAGTACCGCTGCACCGCATATCTCTGCAAATTTGCTGGCATTGCCGCTCCCTTCACAGTCGAGCATACGCAGGGCATCACGCGCCCCGGGCAAAAAGGTGCCACCTCCAACGGTTCCGACAGTCAGATTTGGTAGACTGACAGAGACATACAAATTGCCATTGGGGCGCACCTGCATAGTGGTGACACCCACCGATGCCTCAGACAAACAGGCCACATCCTGGCCTGTACAGAGAAAGATTGCGGCCAGAGCATTGGCATACTGGCCTTGCACCCCGATTGAACCGCTTTGAATAGCACCCATATTTGAGACACGATAGTACTCAACCATGGCTTCCGGAGTAGAGTGTAAAAACCGTTTCACATCAACAGCCGCCAACTCCGCCTCAGCAACAACCTTGCGACCTCGATGTGATATAAAAGAGAGCATGGTCGCCTTCTTATCGCCTGAAAAATTACCCTCGACATACCAATGCATAGGTTTAACCGGGGTGTTTTCAACAATCCAGCGACAAACTCGTTCTGTTGCGACTGTAACCATATTTTGTCCGGCAGCATCAGCTGTCTCATAGTCAAAGGACAGAAAGACCGTATTGCTATTCAGGGTTTGTGATATTTCAATCAGTTCCCCATGGCGGGTAGTTTCCGCAGCCAAAGACTTAAATGTATCCAGCTGTGTCATGGTCCACTCAATAAAGATTCCCGCCTCAATAATAGAGTCAAAGGTAAACGCCGGGGCTCTGCTGATAGATTCCGAGACACATAGCGAGGTTACCCCTCCATTACGGCTGACTACATAAGCACCGCGATGATACGATGCCACAAGAGCACCCTCGGTTGTTGCAAAAGGAACAAAGTAATCACCAGCCGCATACAAGCCTCTGACACGTAAGGGGCCAATCACACCGACAGGAATTGATGTATAACCGATGCTGTTCTCAATGACACCCTTAAGTTGTTCAGGCTCTATTTCAGGAAGGTCCTTGCAGAGCATCTCCGGACAACATCCCTCTTCGCGTAAAAAAGCCCGTCTGCGCTCAACTCCCTCCTGAGAGAGATCATTGCCTCTTGGGACACGTTTAGGAAGAGGCGATTTGTCTTCTTCCAGCTGCTTCCGTAATTCAGCAAGCTTGCTTACATTTAACCGCTTTTTTAAATGGCCGATATATCCAGCTGTTCGCCGGGATGTTTGAGACATGCGTCTTCTCCTCCTAAAGCTGCTTTCAGCTGTTGTTCAACTTCTAACAGCTGCATTTCATTGTGCCACTTATCGCAACCGTTGTGCAATACTTAATTACCAATAACATTTAGTTTAATCGGTGTCGTTTACGCGTTATTCAGCAGACTAAAGACGAACTACGTACGAAAACCTGCATGTAGTTCACACTTGTGCTGTAAACCACTGATATGGGAAAGTTCAACTAAATTGAATCTCGCCCAGTGTCCACTCTCTGATAAAAGCATCTTTGACACCCATCATGCTTTATGACACAATTTGAAAATAAATTTAATTAACTTTGGAGGTCAGTGATGTTTGGTAAATCTTTTCGTTTTAACTCTGTCATTTCAGGATTAATTACCGCTGTAGTCGCCGTATCCACTGTAACTGCCGCTGTTATCGCACCGGAAGATCTCACAATATGCGAGGGGTTCAGAAACCCAATCGGCTTATACGATGCAACCCCTGTATTTTCATGGAAGCTGCCACCGGGAGTTAAGACACAAAGCGCCTGGCAGCTGGTTGCTGCCAGCAATAAAGAGCTCCTGTCCGCAGGAGCAGATCTGTGGGACAGCGGCAAGGTCACATCCAGTCAATCCATCTGGATTCCCTATGCAGGCAAGGTGCTTCAATCACGGCAGCAGGTAACCTGGCAGGTCAAATTCTGGGATGAGAACGGAGACGAATCCAAATGGAGCAAACCAGCACAGTTCGAACTGGGACTGCTGCAGAACTCAGACTGGAAAGGAAGCTGGATACGCAATAATACTGATCAGCAGGTGGCCAGTAAATCACCAGTTGAAATTAAAATCATCAAGATAGCCTATGGTGTGCGAGGTCAGCCGGATAAACAGATCGACCTGACCAAGAAAACGCAGAAGTTGGTTGCCGCCGGCCGTTTTAATGTCACAGCCAGCAATGAATTTGCAGGAAAAGACCCAGCCTTCAAGACTATCAAAACCCTCGAGGTGGATTACACAGCCAATGGCAAAAAACTACGAAAAAGTCTCAAAGAAAATGAGTCCTTTAACTTTGTCACAGGCAAATCCAACAAAGTTAAAAGCAAAAAATTTGTACCGGAGTATCTGCGGCGCACATTCGATGTTGAGGATAAGATTGTAAAAGCACGACTCTATGTGACAGCAAAAGGTCTCTTTGAAATATATATTAACGGAGACAAAGTTGGCCATGACTACATGGCCCCTGGCTGGACTCCTTATCACACCCGTATTGAGACACTGACATACGATGTGATAGAACAGATACGTAAAGGCGAAAATGCTATTGGTGCGATTATCGGTGAGGGATGGTATGCAGGCGCTATGATGGCAAAAAAATTCGTTTACCCTAAAGCCAAACCGGCTTTATTGCTCCAGCTGGAACTGACCATGAAGGGTGGCACCAGGATGGTTGTAACCAGCGGAGAGAACTGGAAGTCATTCAACCAGGGCCCCATTCGCTACTCAAGCATCTACCATGGCGAAGAGTATGATGCCAACAGGGAGATCCCCGGATGGGACAGCTCCGGCTTTGATAGCAGCGCATGGAGTGCGGTTGTGACAGAGGCAATTGATCTAACGCCAAAACTGGTTCCAAAACGTCATCATGCCGTACGGGCCACCCGCGAACTGGAACCTGTAAATATTACAGAACCTGCTCCGGGGCGTTATGTATTTGACCTTGGACAAAACATGGTAGGCTGGCCACGTATATCCCTACCGGCTGATAAGGGTGCTCGGATCACAGTACGCTTTGCCGAAATGCTTAAGAAAGATGGCACGCTCTACACAGCTAACTACCGCAGTGCCAAATCAACGGCTTACTACACCGCTGCCAATAAAGGCGAGTTCACCTGGCACCCCACCTTCACATTCTTCGGATTCCGCTATGTTGAGATCAGCGGCACACCTGCCGGAGAAAAACCAGATAAGAGCTGGGTAACCGGTGTTGTACTACACTCAGACTTCACACAAACCGGCTCTTTTGAATCATCACATGCCAAACTCAATTTACTCCAGAAAAATATTACCTGGGGTCAACGCGGCAACTTCCTGGATATTCCCACCGACTGTCCACAACGTAATGAACGCCTGGGTTGGACCGGCGATGCACAGGTATTCTGTCCGACATCCTTTTTCAACTACGATGTTCTCTCATTCTGGATGAGCTGGCTGCAGAGTGTACGGGAGGAACAGACCGAAAAAGGGCTGATATGTCATACAGTTCCCAATACAGGATGCGGAGCAGGAAGCCCCGGCTGGGGTGATGTGGGCGTAACCGCACCATGGGATGCGTATGTGCGCAGCGGTCACACTGCCATACTCGAAGAAAACTATGAGATGATGAAAAAATGGGTAGCCGCCTACGAACACGAAGCCAAAGATTTTATTGTTAACCGAAAGGGATATGGCGACTGGCTGCAACCTTACCAGCAAGGCAAGGGCAATAGAGCGGATACACCAATGGAAGTTATTGCAACCGCTTACTTCGGTCGTTGCGCCGCAATTATGAGCTCAACCGCTCGCGCTCTTGGCAATGACAAGGATGCAGCCTACTATGACAAGCTGTTCTCCAATATCCAGGCTGCCTTCTCAAAAACATTCTTTGACGACAACGGCAGACTGACAACCAAATTTCAAACACAGACCGGATACCTGATGGCACTGGGATATGATCTGCTTCCGCTTGAACGCAGGGCTGGCGCTCTGGCCGGCCTGTTAGAAGAGCTAGACAAGGCGGATGGACATCTGCGTACAGGTTTCCTCGGCACCCCTCTGATAACCCCTGTACTGGATCGATTCGACCAGCTCGACAAGGCCTACGGGGTTCTCTTCAAAGAGAGCTACCCTTCCTGGTTCTTTTCGATCAATCAGGGAGCAACCACCATGTGGGAACGCTGGAACAGCTACAGCCATACTGACGGTTTCGGTAATGCCGGCATGAACTCCTTCAACCATTATGCTTATGGAGCCATTGGACAGTGGATGTACGAACGCATGGCAGGCCTGGCACCAGATCCCCAAAACCCGGGATACAAACACTTCTTTATTCAGCCCAACCCCGCAGCCCCACTCACTAGCGCCTCTGCAGAACTGGAAACCCCTTATGGAAAAGCAAAAAGCAGCTGGAAAAAAGAGGGGACCCAATTAACGCTGAATGCCATTGTGCCGCCTAACACAACTGCAACTCTGGTGGTGCCACCATCTGATTCCACGCCGACCGTGATCGAATCCGGCGCCCCCTGCGAAACAATCAAGAGTAAAGGACGCTACATCTTAAAACTGACTCCCGGTAAATACGAATTCTCCATCCAATAGATTGAGGCGGCAGGCCAAAGGCATAGGGATCGTTTTTCCACTATGGGTTCCACTGAAAAAGTCTCAATTTGCGGTCGGGACGGAGCCCGACCCTCTAGAATATTCAAGTAACGCTTAAGTTCCAACCCATTAGGAGAGGGGCGGTAATTATACCGCCCCTCTCTTGGACAAACCTAATTCTGCATCCAAGGACGCGGTGAACGTCCTTCTTTATAAGAACCGCCCTGTCCACGACCGTTGCCACGACCGCCTTGCTCATCTCTATTCATACGTGGTGAACGACGCGCGTTCTGCGAAAACTGACGATCACCACGACCGCCTTGTTCATCTCTATTCATACGCTGTGAACGACGCTCGTTCTGCGCAAACTGACGGTTGCCACGACCGCTCTGCCTACCTTTATTCATACGCGATGAACGGCGCTCGCTCTGCGCAAACTGACGGTTGCCACGATCGCCCTGTCCATCTCTATTTGGACGTGCTTGACGGTGCGCGTTCTGCGCAAACTGACGATTGCCACGACCGTCCTGTCCATCTCTGTTCATACGCGGTGAACGGTGCTCGCTCTGCGAAAACTGACGGTTGCCACGACCGCCCTGCCTGTCTTTATTCATACGCGAAGAACGACGTTCCTTCTGCGCAAGCTGACGATTGCCACGATCACCCTGCCGACCTTTATTCCGACGCTGTGAACGGCACTCGTTCTGCGTGAGCTGACCATCACCGTTTTTATCGACTTTCTTAAGGGCTTCAGACGCATTGGCTATTTCGCCAGAGTCAATTGTACCGTCACCGTTCGCATCGAGTGCTGCGATAATCGCAGGTCTGGGAGACATGCGCTTACCTTTCGACTCATCATTATTCTGTTCCCCTCCGCCTTCAGTTGAACCGCGAGCTCCACGCTGTGGATGTCTGTTATTCTTAGCCTGAAGCTGAAACGCTGCCAAGGCGAGAGTCATGCCAATTATTAGTGTTGTTGTCTTCATGGTGTTATTCCTTCCTTTGTTTATTTTGTTGTTATTGTAAATATCTTTTTCTGGCTACGGTGCTAAGTTACTAAAAGGAGTATTAAGTTAAGATTAAGATAAAAAAACAATGACACGCACTATATTCGTGTTGAATTCAGCTCCACAGACAAGCCAACAAAACCGTTGCCAACAAAAGTGTTGGCACTCGCTTGACAAAACCAAAAACTCTTGCTAAATTATACAACATATTCGTTGGCAACACATTTGTTGTAACAAAGGAGGCTTCAGATGAACACATTAAAACAAGCACATGGCAACTGGGTATCCGGTAACCGCTTTTGGAACAGAACAGATGAAATTGCCCAATTTAAGAGATATGTGCGTGAAGGAGGGCATATTCTGCTTACAGCCCAGCGTCGCATGGGCAAGACAAGCCTGATGAAAGAGGCTGCACGGCAGCTTGAGGGTGAATTCCTCTGCATCTTTCTGGATTTCCAAAATGCAAGCACCCCACAGGATGCCATCACCGAACTTGCTATCAAACTACAACCCCACATTCCAGTATGGCAAAAAGCCCGCGATATATTCGCTAACATACTCGATAAGGTGGAAAAGGTTGGTGTTGACGATTTTGCAGTCACCCTCCGGGCCGGACTATCTGAAGGCAACTGGCAGAGCAAAGGCAATCAACTGCTCAAAATTCTCGCAGAGTGCGACAAACCTGTTCTATTGCTCATGGATGAAGTGCCAATTCTCGTAAACCGAATAATTAAAGGCGACAATTACGAAATCACCCCGGAACGAAAACAAAAGGCGGGTGAGTTCATGACATGGCTAAGAAAAGGCAGTCTTGAGCATCAAGGAAAAATCCGCATAGTCATCTCCGGCAGTATTGGCCTTGAACCTGTTCTGCGGCAAGCTGGGCTGAGTGCATCCATTAACAATTTTCCTCCGCTTGATCTTAAACCATGGAGTCCAGAGACTGCTATCGGATGCTTGCAAGCTTTGGCAGCTGGAAACGGTATTACATTCATTGATAACTCTGAAACGAAGATGGTTGAGTTACTTGGTTGCTGCATCCCCCACCACGTGCAGATATTCTTTGACCATGCGCTCACTTATTGCATCCGCCATAAATGCATGGAGCTTAAGCCTGAACAGGCAACAGAAATCTATGAGAGCGAGATGCTGAGCGCAAGAGGACATGCTGAACTGACCCACTATGAGGATCGCTTGCAACTTGTTCTTGGGGCAGATAAGATGGGCCTAGCGATGGAAATGCTGACAGAGGCCGCGGTTACAGGAACTCTTACGCCTGAATCAATCCAACGGCTTCAAAGGGAGTTCACATTTGAAGGAGAGAGGACAGTCGATATTCAAAAAGAGATCATCTGGATTCTCGAACATGATGGCTACCTAAAACAGAGCGCATCAGGATATCAATTCGTTTCAAAACTTCTTCGAGACTGGTGGAAAGGGCGTAACAGCATGTTCTTTAAGCCCATCATGGAAAGGGAAATATAAGTTATGGCAACTCCACCCATTAAATACAACCCCGCTTTCCTCACTGACCAAAAGCTGACCGCCGCATTTGTCGTGCGTCACGATGACCATGACATCATACTCAAAACAATCAGAGAGAACACCGATGAATCAAATCAGCATGTCCTGATAATCGGTCCGCGCGGTATCGGCAAAACCATGCTGGTGCAGCGGCTGGCTCTCACAGTACGCGAAGACACAACTCTGAATCAACAATGGTATCCACTTGTATTCGCCGAGGAGAGTTACGAGGTCGGAACTGCTGCTGAATTCTGGCTGGAGGCTATCTTTCACCTGGCAAACCAGACAGGTGATCCTCGCTGGACAGCGACATACGAAGAACTCAGAAAAGAACGCGACGAAGATCGTCTATATGCACGCACGCTGGCACAACTTATGGACTTTGCCGATCAGCAACAGCAACGCATACTCCTGGTTGTAGAAAACCTTAACATGATATTGGGAGAACAGTTATCCGATAGCTGCGCCTGGAAATTGCGCAAGACCCTGATGCACGAGCCACGCATCATGCTGCTGTCCACCGCCACCGCCCGACTGTCCCTACCAGAAAACACAAACAAGGCATTCTTTGAACTATTCAAGACCCATGAACTGCCACCTTTAAATGATGACGAGTGTCGAACAGTATGGAAAGCCATTGCCGGGCATGATATCGGACCTCGCAGAATACGCGCACTGAGCATTTTAACAGGCGGTAACCCAAGACTACTTACAATCATATCGCACTTCGGAGCCAACCTCTCCTTTGCCGATCTTATGCTGGAGCTGACCGGGCTGGTGGATGACCACACCGACTACTTCAAAAGCCATCTCGAAGCACTGCCAAAAACCGAGCGCAAAGTATACGTAGCACTGGCAGATTTATGGGACCCCTCACTCGCACGGGATGTTGCCGAAGCAGCACGTCTGGATGTCAGCAAAACAAGTTCACTCTTGAAACGCCTTGTCAGCCGGGGAGCAGTTACCGAAGTCCCGGAGAAAGGGAAGAAGTACCGCTACCGAGTAACCGAACGCATGTATAACATCTACTATCTTATGCGTCGGCGAGGAGCCCCCTCTGACCGAGTAAGAGCAGCCGTTGATTTCATGGTAAAGTTCTATGATGAAACCGAGATACTCGACATAATAAATAAATTTGGCAGCGAAGCCTGCGTCCTTGCTTGTACTGAAAGAAAATTACATTATCATGCATTCGAAGCAATCATAAAGGCCTCTCAACCTGAACTCCAATCTAAACTCCTTGAACACACGCCTAAAGAATTTTTAACTGCAGATGACAAACCTGAATCATTAACGAATCTTCTTGAAGAAATCGGCGCTTATAAAACTAGTGATCATTTTAAATATCAATTATCGACACTAAGATTGATATTGGATAGAGAAGGATTAAAAAACATTCCGATACAAGTATACATTCTTTGGTTCCATGAACTGGCAGTTGCTGGTTATTCAAGAGAAACAATAGCTATTCTCACTTCATCAAAATACGCAACACAATTAGAGCCGATCACTGTTGCCCTCCGTATGTACTCGGGTGAAGATGTTGCTATAGCTCCTGAGATTGAGAAAGTTGCTAAAGATATCTTGAAAATGTTTGAAAACATCAAGAATAAGCTTCGTCCTTGAGTACCGCACGGCTTATCACAACCAAATATCTCCTTGGCAAAAGACATCTGATTGGATTTGTATTTACGCGGCCAATATATATGCCTTTACGGACATATGTTAATGCGGGCATATGTTATTTTCGAATTTAAGTTAAGTTTTTGAACCGATTGCACTTTGAAAGTGAAAGATAAGTTGCACAAAAACTAACAGCTATATTCCATACCGGAATCTGAATCGTTTCCATAGTCGATGAACTCGGGCATCTCGTGTTGCATCGACACAACTACGGCAAGGACTATACAAACGAATATGAAACTCAGAATAAAGTAAACTTGTTGTGCTACTGCCGAGATTCTTTATATTCGGTACCCGATAAAAGATGGCACTGAGTAATCGACAAGATTGTCGGATCGTCAAAACGCTTTTCAAACTCTTTCCAAACTATGTTCTCACGCTGGGTTGGCGTCATATGCTCAAATTCATTGCATGCTATCAGGAGATGAAGCCACTTTCCTGACGGTTCAACCTTTGTTTGAACTCCAGAAAGCCCTAACGTTGAAGTGATCTCATCTAAATCCTTCTGTATCTCATGACCGTTCTTCATAATATACCTCTCAGCTATTAGCCCAACTTCTAATAGATTTCTTTAATATTCTTACCGCAGCAAAAAACTTCACAGCATCAGGCACTCCTCCACATTTGACAGTATACCTGATATTAGGCGACCATTGAGCCGCCACACGAAACGCTTTGCGCACATCATCTGATATCATATGCTTGGAGTAATGGGAAGCATCACAAAGTTGCTCCAGATTATGCCCCTTGCCGCTCGTTAATCGTCCAACAAGACGCTTGTCTCCCAGATCCTGTAAATACTGAACTCCAGCATGCTCACACAATGCCCACTTAAGGTAACATTCAATCAGATATCCAGCCAGGTAGATGGCACCTGTAGGATGAGTATTTTTTAGCACCTCCGCCTCGGCAAACCTTGCTTCGCCAGCAGATTTGTAGACACTAGCACGCGTGACTTTGCTGTCCGGGATTCTTAATGATAGCCCCGTTTCTCTTTTTCCAATCTGATTTGACATTCTTCAACAGAAGTCAAACCGTTTGAATTTACTACAGAACGACTACGTATCTTTATCGCATTCAACATTTATCGCAATATTACTAAGTTAATCTTGTATTGTCAAATGCCAGCATTTCACGAATGGCAAAACCCATGAACTCGAATTTCATGATGTACTAAATCAAATAATTTTTGGTTCGTCAATGGAAATTGGGCCAAAATGCTCGGCGGGATAAACTTTAACTTCCCCAGTCTCCTTATTGTGTTCTTATTATTTTAGCAACCGCCAACAAAAGCTTCAATGGAAAAAGGAACCAGCCAATCGTTTTAATGACTACCTTGCCTCTATTCAAGAAACTCATCCTCAATGCAACAAACTCCATTCAAATCTATGTTAAACTAGGCAACAATAATCTAAAACTCAGAACAAGCGGTTCTCAGCATGGGCGGTGCTGACGCTCCACCCATTTGTTCACTCCATCAATCTGCTTTGTCAGCTAAGCCAAGTGCTTGCTCCAGGATGCGCCGTTCCTCTTCAGGAAGGTCCAGTAACGCCGACCTCTCTTTACCTGAATTAAAATAGCTTACTCCTGTTGACAGAAGCCGTGCGGCAAGTGCCAGCTCAGCGTGATCTCTTGCATATCCAGACCACAAATCACACCACTCCCGTAAACCGTCAGGGGAAATATTGGACGATTCAAGAAATGCGATGCTTTCTGTAAGGCCTGTGGCCAACTCCTGCAACACTCCATTATCAATATTGATCTTTAAGAATTGATCAAGTTTTGGTTTCCAGTCTTTATCTGACTGTCCTGAATCAAATATGGCTCTGACATATTCTGGGGTTTTGCTACGATAAATACTAACATCATACTCAGAAAACGAAAAAGCACTTCTCAAATATCCAAACGCCCTGCTCCACTCACTGCGTTCCATAGTGACAGTAGATAAAGCGAAACAAACCCTCGATTTTACCTCTTCAAAAGCATCTTCCATCTCTATTACGGCGACCCAATCCGATATCGCCGCGTCTATTGAAGCTTGTCGGTGGTATGCACACCCACGATTATTGAGCGCTTTGGCAACGTCATCCACTGACACACCTTCCAGCTCTATATGAGCACTCCAATCCGCTATTGCATTGTCCATATCACCCTGATTCCAATGTATGAATCCGCGACTAGTGAATGCGTTTGCAACTTGATTCACTGGCGCACCTTCCAGCTCTATCACCGCAGAGTAATCCACCATTGCTGCTTCCATATCACCATGTTCACTATATGCGAACCCGCGATTAGTGAGTGCGTCAGCAACGCGATCAGCAGATGCACCTTCCAGCTCTGTCACCGCAGTGTAATCCGCCATTGCTGCTTCCATATCACCATGCTCTCTATATACAAACCCACGATTAGTGAGTGCGTCAGCAACGACGCCAACAGATGCTCCTTCCAACTCTATCACCGCGGTGTAATCCGTTATTGCATTATCCATATTTCCCTTATCCCCATGCGTAACTCCGCGATTATAAAGTGCACTGGAAACGACATCAACAGGTGCTCCTTCTAGCTTTATTAGGATAGTCCAATCCGACATTGCAGCATCCGTATCACCTATTTTATCGCATATAACCCCTCGATTATAGAGTGCGTTGGATCGAACATTTTGTGTTATCTCTGAATTCTGCAGCACTGCATCATACTCAACTATTGCATCTCTATAGTTACCGCATGCAGCCAGTGCACTAGCCAATTTAAGTCTGTCAACCGGTTCCCCCACCTCCTCTGCAAGTTCACGGAGAGCATTTATATCATCCTCACAAATTGACGAAAAATCAATCCTTTCGGCATCTTCCCGCAGAAATTGATGACATAAATTACCCTCGGACCTAAACAGCGTTAACGCATAGTCAATATAATTTCGGGTAATAACAGCATCCATAGGTAGGGAACCCATCCGTTGAGCAAGTTCCGCATGGTCGTACCAAACACGCAGGAAATCGACCAACAGACGGAGGGGAGCACTCCCCCTGCACTCCTTCACCTGATAACTGAGGCGCATAAGAGGCTCGGAGAGTTCATAAAGCGACTCCTTCCCCCGCTTGTTGCAAATCACATAACCGATATTCCTTAAATCCCTAAGCTGACCGGAAATACTGGCATGTTCGGTAAAAAGATGCCGGGCGATATTCATCACCGGCAAGGGTTTGGATGCCGCACAAAGAAACTCGACGATCTTTCGTTGAAGCGGTGGCAACCAACGCAACCGCTCCTGATAGTAGGGAGTTAGTTGCTCGTCAACAAGCTCTTCAAAAGGGCCAACAAGCGTGTCAAGCGACTCGCAGTTGATGAAGTCGGAGAGTATTATGAAAAGGCGCTGATTACCGCCAGTAAGATGGTGAAGCGCACGTATTCGGGCACGGCCTCTCGGCGATTCGATGAATTGCGCAAACTTTTTATCCTCCCTCAATTCAGCAATTTTACACAGCAGGTCTACCGCATCCTGAACATTGAAGGGTTTAAGGTGGGTGATCTTAAAGAATCCGTAGAAGGGTTCGTCATGTTTTGAAACTCCATTAAAAAGACGTTGAGCGGTAAAAACCATGCAGAACACCGGATGATCCTGAATAAAGGCCCGCCATGCCCTCTGCTCAATAATAGACATATCCCTGAAAAGCGCATCCAAATTCTCCATCATGATAAGTACAACCCGACCTGAAATCTGTTCAAGCAGAAGTTCCTTCATCTTCATTAGCGCAACATCACGGGCTTCAATATCAAATACCGATTCCAGTAAATCAATGGGGAATTCGGCTGGATATTTGACAGATAATGCGCGGTAAATTCTTAGGAGCAGCGCCAGCAGGGTGTCACTAGTCTCATCTTCGTTCAGCCATGCAATACGCAGCTTGTCATTCAAATCTGCCATTTGAGAGACACGGTGGTTGATCAGTGCAATTGTATGGGTCTTTCCGGCTCCCCTGGGACCAACAAACAAAAGATGGTGTTTATTCTCAGTCAACGTGCTTTCGCGAACGGAGGAGACCGAACTTGCGATAAGATCTTCTCTCTGCACGGTAATCGCTTCCAGATCCTCTGGATCTGTTCTGTTTGGAGAAAACCGGGAAATAAATGGTTTGTTTTTCATCTGCAACCCTCTCCTTCCATCTGCTCCAGATTCCGGTCAAGCACCCACCAGCGGCGAACAATCACCAAACGGAAGGTATATATCCCCTCTGCATCCCGTTCCAGATAGTGATCCTTCATCAGAAGCTTCAAAAGCTCACGGAGATGTTCATCATCAACACCCCCGTCAATGGAAGCGTTCACCTCGTTCATTATGGCACTGAACTCCATGCTTTTTCTCTTTGCTATGCCATCAAGTATGGCCAGAACTATTTTTTCGTCACTACCTTGCGGATAATATGCCCGTATTCTTTTCCGATAATGCTCTAAATCCCAATCATCATCCGTCGCACACAGCTCGGAATCAAGCAGCTTAATTAACGAACAGGGAGTTATAGTCTCCCCTCTGGGGGTGCGGGAAATTAGGCGGTGGATATAAAAAGGAACATTGCCTGTTAATTCGGCAACGCACTCCGACGATTTACGCAGCTCCTTAACATTCCGACCCTCTCCTTTGAAAAGGCGTTTCGCAAGATCCACTGCATCTTTTTTCTCCAACGGACCGGGCGAAACCGGTTCAAATGTGTTGAGAGGCGATCCATTATAACCGTCATCGCACAATTTCTTCAGAACATGGTGCATTCCTATGGAGCCTGTCAACAACAAGCGAATAGAGTCGTAATCCTGACTAAGGGAGCGCAGCACATCCAATACTTCCATGGCGGTCTTTGCCCCCTCAATCTCCCTTATGTTATCGATCATAAAGGGCACTTCATCCCAGAGAAATATTATGTGTTCGTCTCCATCGAGTTGTTCCTGATGTAGATCGGCGAAAGTCCGTGTTAAAACATCTTTCCAGGATACAGCGTTGCCCCCCGGTAAAGTCAATATGCCTCCAACCTGAGTACCTCCAACATCATTGATCAAATCATTCATCCACCGGAACATACGCTTTTTAGTGCCCATTTTCTGAAGGGCATCACGGTAGACCTGATTTGCAAACTCAGCAGCACTCTTTACCCCTCCGAGGTCTCGTTTAGATACAATCCAGCCCTTTGGAGGTTCAGCCTCCATTTTTCTAAGAATCATTGTTTTTCCAATACGACGGAGATCGTTCATATATACGTTACGTCCGTCCAGAATATCCCATAGGTCATCTATGAGTTTATCTCTACCGAGTATCTCCTCGGGGGCAAGCTGTCCACCTGGATTTGTTTTCATACGGCCATTATATATGTCCAGACAGACATATGTCAACGTAAACATATGTCATTTTTGATTTAGTGTGCAGTTTCAGAACACCAAATTCACCAATTGGACTTTTAGTTAAACAGTTGCACCCAGCGTTAAGCAGTGAAAATACCTTCCTCCCCCCTTCAAAACACGCAGTGTTTTTTTGTAATTCCATGAAATGGAATTACTCTTAATGTTATCTTAAGGTTCGTTATTTTATTATGGGCGCAAATCGGATATACTTTCTTATATGAAAGGAGCTATGCATGCGTTTACTTATTGTAGAGGATGAAACCGACTTGAGAATGGCGCTGATCATGGCCTTGGAGGATGAGGGTTATGCAGTAGACAGCGCAGAAGATGGAGAAGAAGGTTTATACAAAGCACAGGAATTGGATTATGATGCTATAGTCCTTGATATCATGATGCCTAAGATGGACGGCTGGGAGCTCTTAAATGAACTACGCAAGGAGAAAAAGACCCCGGTTCTGATACTGACAGCCCGTGGCGAAGTCTCTGATAAGATCAAGGGACTGGACCTGGGCTCTGATGATTTTTTGGTAAAGCCCTTTGATATGGATGAGCTTTTTGCCAGGCTGCGTGCCCTGATCCGCCGCTCAGCAGGCAAAGCATCCAATGAAATATCACTTGGAAAACTCAGCCTCAACACAGCCACTAAATCTGCTTATCTTGAGGGCGAGGAGATTAATCTTACAGCCCTTGAATACGCGCTGGTGGAATACCTGATGATGCACCGTAACTGTGTTGTAACCCGAGTGGAACTCTACCAACATCTCTTTGATGAGAATGATGACTCTCTCTCTAATCTGCTGGATGTGCATGTCTGTAATGTCCGACATAAAATTGGTTCCGGATTCATCAAAACGAAACGAGGGCAGGGATATATAGCCGGAGCTGATTTTTGAAAATCCTTAACTCCATAAAAACCCGATTGCTCTTCTGGCAGATGCTGCTGCTTGCTAGTGTACTTATAACCCTGCTTCAGATGCACCAGCATGTCCGACACAATGAACTTATATCCACAACAGATGTGGAACTGCGCCGTATCCAGAACCTGATTATGCCAGCTATCGCCTCTAAGCGTAAAAACGCCAGAGCATCCTTCAGGAATGAAACTCCTCAGCGGCGCAAATTCTTTAACAGGGAAATGGACGACATGCCTGCGCGTCTGAACCAGAGATTCGACCCACCAAAACGTGACCAACCGACAGACCCAAGGCGGAAAGAACTCAGTCAGATACCGGCAAAGATGGACTCCGATCCCGTGCTCAAAGCAAAAGAGGTCCTGGATGATATTCTCAAAAAGAGTGTGTATATAGTTTCATGGTCGCTTAGATCCGGTGAAGAGGATCAAAGGTTCGGCAATGTACCGGAATCCCTGAAGTTTGAGACCTACTACAATCCAGATGATATCCAGCAGACTACTTATACCCGTAATGGAAACCGTGAGTTGGTTATCAAACACAGAGGACGCAACCTGATTGTTATCGGACAACCTTTAACCCAGATCAACAAGCAGATGACAGAAATTCGAGAGAACATGCTCCTGGTAGGCATATCGATATTTATTTTTGCACTGCTGAGCGGCAGAATCATTATTGACCGGGGACTGCGTCCAGTAAGAGTGATAAGCGACACCGCCAGGGAGATCGCCAGCGGCAGACGTGAAAAACGAATACGGCTTTCAGATGCTCCGCAAGAGCTCGAGGGAATGGCCACAACTCTCAATCACACCTTTGACTCACTGGACGAGGCAATCCGTCGGCAGGCACGTTTTACAGCGGACGCCTCACATGAACTGCGCACTCCAGTTTCAATTATTATGGCACAAACCCAGACCGTTCTCAGGAAAGAACGGACCATTGAACAATACAAATCAGCGTTAAGTGCCTGTCTGCGTGCCGGACGGCGCATGAAAAATCTCTCTGATTCGCTGCTGGACCTGACCCGAATGGATGCGCAAGGTCTGTCGTTAGACATACATGAATGTGATCTTGGCCCCCTTCTCTCTGATGCGGCTGAATTCACCGATGACATATCAGACAAACACAAGGTTACGTACATCGCCAGTGCCACCTCTGTACTAGCAAATGTAGACAATAACCGGATTCAACAAGTAATCATCAACCTGGTCGGCAATGCAATAAAGCACAACCCGGAGGGGTGTGAAATTGAAGTTTCACTCGAAGCCGATGGAAATAATGCGCTTATCAAGTTAAGTGACAATGGAATCGGCATTCCCGCTGACCACCTGCCGCATATATTTGAACGCTTCTACCGTGTTGATAAGTCACGCTCGCGTGAAAGTGGTGGTTCCGGTCTCGGGCTCTCTATTGTCCGGAACATTGTTGAGGCACATAACGGTACCATTACTGCTGAGAGCATCCCAGGCACAAATACAACTTTCACAGTTTACCTTCCCATATGCGTCATAAAAAACACGCCCAGTGGAAACTAAACTCTTCAGCATAGTTAAACTCATCACCCATCGGGTTTCCCTTGGCAGAACTCTGATGGAGTATCTTCAGGTTCCGCTGATTCTGCCATCCGTTTCTCGTCGATCTTCTGTTAGTGGGCATACCGACAAAATTGATCTTATTTTTTGCAATCATGGGGTGGAACTTAAGAGTTCTTTTGATTCATTATGCTGTTACGAAATCGTTCCGTTGCATGGCGACCGTGCAAGTTGGTCGGTTAAGTGTATCCGATTTACTCTTAACGATGGACAGCGGCGTTACTGATCCATTAAAACGCGAAGCGTTTTTTTCTAAAGTTGCGGCGTTTAACACACACCGGGACATTTCAAGCAAAAAGGCTAATCTATTACAAGAGCCTGATTTGGTTACGGATGCAAGCAACTTTAGTTAGAATGACATTCTGAGTCCCAGTGATATCCAGCTTTCTTCGTTGCCGCCATCTTTTCTGACATCCTGATTATCCCATGAGTGATTTGCCGTGCCGATCAGGCAGAAGGCCTCATTGATATTATAATCGACTGCAATGCCAACCTGTGTATTGTTCCAGCCATCGTATTCGTCACTTGCATACCCCAGATCAACGCCTTGCAATATATATGGATCAACAATGATTTTTCCTTCAAGCAGCTCCTGCGGGGAACATAGCAGCAGTTCCACAAAACTACCATCCGCTTCAGTTGAATATACATAATTAACTGATGGAACTACCAACGGGAGACAAGTTAAGGATAATCCGGCACTCAGCTCATTGTCATCGGCATCATCTTTCATGAATTCGAGTCGTGTGTATCCAGCCGAAATATCAAAATATTCAAACTCCCAGCCGTGTTCAAGAAACAGGTTCAGTTCATCATAGCTGACCGTGTCTGCGATGCCGTACCAGGCTCCTGCCATCAAGCCCTTGTATTGTGCCTTACCTAAAGCCGAGAACATTCCGCCGTTGTAGAGATTATTGCGACCCTCAGATACGTAGTGACTATCCCAGAAGGCTTCACCTGTGTAGTTGACTGAGCTGAGTTCCAGCGACTCATTGATTGATTTATTTTTAATATGGCTGTCGGGAGAGAGATGTGAGGTTTTATTGTCAGGGTGGCTCAATTTATCCCTAAGTTGATTATTCATGCTTTCAGCAAACGCATTCATTGAAATACATGTAACAGCTATCACGAAAATTGATGGAAATGACTTTAAACTCATCTCTGTGCTCCTTTTTTGTTTGTTAACAGGTCTAAAGCTGCTTTTAGCCGCAACCAAAATAAGCTCTTGTGATGTACCGACCCCTTTTCTCTAAATGTCTGGTTGTGTGTTAAGCACCGCCTGTCCTGAGCTTGTCGAAGTGGCAGCTTTAGAAAAAAACACTACGTGTTTTGGAAATAAGGGAGTACAGATATTGTTCGTAAAAGTAGGTCCGGTTTCCAACCGGACAATCCCGATAAAATCGGGATCTACAGTACTGATATTACTTTTCCATCTCAAAAGGTCGAGAGTTTACAACCGTTCCAAAGCTAACTTTAGTTGCTTTCTATCAACATCTTATGAGAATAGCCTCTTAAGTTTCTTGTTTTCATGACAGGAGTTGAGAGAATAACTACTAACGCACTACTTTTCCATCAATTGCCCAGATACCGGATTTACCATCAATCTTCGTGGTGCTGATTAATGTCACTGTATCGGAGTTCTTAGCAAAAAGTGAGTTCCCGCACCCCGCCGCCATTGTCCGTCCAACTTCAAAGATGCGCTTTGATTTTCCCCAGCTCTTACCACTATCATCACTGAACACAATTGATATTCCATAGGGGCTCTCGCCATCATCCGGGCGTTCATTATAACATAGCAGAATCCTGCCATTCCGCAACTGCAACAACTCCGGGTTGGCTGCCAGCCCCTGCTTGTATGATGTTACACATATTGCTTCGCCCCAGCTTTTGCTATCATCCCGGCTACCCTTAACCCGGATCTCGCCCTTACGCTGATAACAACACAGAATCTCACCGCTCTTCAGACGGATTATGCGGGCATAACAGCCATGTTCAGCGACCAGACGCAAGCTGGATAACTGCCACTGCACAACTGATCCCTGCACCTCAGCACTTAAGCCAAAGGCAAATAGCAAAGCAAAACAGAGAAGTATTATATTTGGAGACAATAATTTCACAACATTAACCTTTATACCTTTCATGAATTGTTTTTTATGGGTAAGCTAAACAAGTTGTAGAACGACTCGCTTTTAAAAAAAACCACCGAAACAAATCCGGTGGTTACTTTAAAAGATTATCAAGGCACTTTTATTTCGGCTCTTCACTGATTTTTATGGAAAGCGTCTAGGTTTGGTTATTCCGACTTTTGTGTGGGTAACCCTTCCGAGGTCCCGTCTGCGCCCGCAAGCGGGACTACGCCGTGGCATGCAAGGACCTCAGCTACAGTAAAGGCTTTGATCTCTTTAAAACTGTAGGGCGGGGGCCTTGACCCCGCCACGGCGTAGACGCGAAGCGCGAAGACGGGACCCCGCCACGCAATTTGCGAAATATTTCTTTGACCCATAAAAATCGAGGAAGAACCTTTACTGCTTAATCTGCTTGAGTTCCTCTTTAGCTTTCTTGACCATACCCTTGTCGGATGCTGGATCGCCAATAATCAGATTGAGCGTATCGACCAACTCTTTTTTTACATTTTTCTTTCCTCTAAGGCGACTGGTCTTATTGAGAATAGAGCGCCGTGCATCAGCTGCAACATCAGGATCATTTACGAAAGCGTAGAGGAACGGAATAATAAAATCCTCCCTCCATTTATCCGCAGAATCAATCAGCATCTTTTTCTCTTCGGGACGGGTTACCAGCACTTTAGCGCTGTTCAGCATGGCCAGGCTCTTTTTCTTATTACCCTCGCTCTTGCTCTGATTGATGTACCCGCGAAGTGCCAGTATCTTAATCTTACTTTCATGGGCATTTTTTGCAAGTTCAAGCAGCAGATCGCAGACATGCCCATGCTCGTTCCAGGCCGAGAGTGCCCTTACAGCCTGAAGCCGCAGCTCCGCATTGCCGGAATCCAGCGCGCTTTTCGCGTACTTCACGCCGTCACCACTACCGGCTGCAGCGGCTATATCAAGGATGAACATCTTTATGGAGTCATCGGCGCTAGCATAATAAGCACCGACAGCCCGGATTGCTGCATTCTTATCGCTGGAACTCGCGCAGATCTTTTTGATTGCATCAATCTCATACGACGGGACCTTGCGTCCTTTCTTTCCAAGAGAGATTTTTGCCAGATCATTAAGGTCTTTGGCGCCGGCAACCTCGCCCAGGGTTCCCCAAGCCGCCTGGCGAATCTCACCATCAGCACCCCCAGCCAGCTTGACAAGTGCAGGTACTGCAGCTTGTGTCTGGCGCAGGGCAATCACCTCTGCGGCGACAACATTGACTGAGCGGTCAGCAAGCGCAGCGATAATAGCAGCGTCCACTCCCACAGCATCCATACGGACAACAGCATTAATAACAGAATCTTTTATATCACCTTTAGCCTGAGCAAGCAGAGGCTTAACCGTAGAGCCGTCACCAAGCTGCGCCGTTGCACTGATTGCCGCTTTACTAAGATCCTGATTGTCAGAGTTAAGATATTTCTGAACTGTAGGCAGTGCTTTTTTATCACCTCGCCAGCCGAGAATATTAACAAGAGCTGGTTTGACTGCATCAGGAGCGCTGGCAACAGCAGTTGCGGCGACCATGGTCAACTCATCTCCCTGAATTTCCGAGAGCAGCGACAAGGCGGATTCAGTCATTTCCGGATCATTAGCTTTAAGAACTGCCCCCAGCATCCTGGCCGCTTTATCTTGATCGACATGAGTCATTGCAGCAAGTGCTGCGTAACGCTGAACCACACATTTAGAATCTTTAAAGATACCACTTATTGTGTCGGCATCTTTCACGCTTAGCGCTGCAATCAGCAGAGCTTCGGAGTGGGCGGCCTTGAGTGCAGCAATAACATTGTTCTTTGAGCTGCCATCAAAGAAAGTTCCGCCATCGGCCATGCTCTTGCCTCGCTCCATGTTCGGAGCTTTGCAGAGCTTAACCTTCTTGAGGACTTTCAGCGCATCTTTTCCGCCGATCCTCCCAAGTGCCTGAAGCGCAACAACTGCCAGCTCGGCATTATCGCTCTCAGCATACTTCGCAATTGGATTGACTAAATTATCATCACCACGTTCGACCAAAGATCCGATAATACCGGCTTTGAGTTTATCAGGAGCTTTATCAAGAGCACTTAACAGAGCCTGCCCGGCCGCCTTTGACTCCGGCAGGCGCTCCAGTTTAAGCCTGGCGTAGTGCGAAAGATTGTCATCACACAAAAGCTTTGAGAGTGTCGGCACACATTTATCTGTTCCGACCCGCTGCAGCATACGGCAGGCAAACCACTTCGCCTCCGGTGTCGAATCCTTTGACTCCACAATGGCAATCAGCTTATCCTCAATCGGAGCCATCTGATCCGCGGGAGTTTTGATAATCAGCGCATTAATAGCCACAGGTGGTGGATTGCGATCATTCCCCATCTTATATTTGGCCAGATCCTGCCATACATCAGCGCAGAGAATATGCGCACTCATTCCGATAATTAAAAACGTAAATACTTTATTCATTTTAAAACCTCTAACTATTTTATACGGGGTTTCCCGCACTTCAATTTTTTTCCGCGTCAACGACCGAGTTCACGGAACTCGGCTACAGGAGAGACTCTCTGAAATCAGGGTGGGATCTTGTGTAGGGCGGGGTCGCGACCTCGCCACAAAAACTTGTTTTTTGTCTACATCCCACATTTCACATCCCTCCTTCCATATATCATCCTGCACTAAATCTGCCACGGTCCTCTACGCGGCCTGTCCACCATGGCACTGGCCTCGGCATCACCCACAAAATCCTCTTTGTCGGGATCCCACTGCAGCGTCCTGTTAAGCTTCAGACAGATATTGCCAAGGTGGCAGATAGTTGCGCTCCGATGAGACCACTCAACATCACGAAATGGTTTTTCGCGGGTTTTAACACAGTCAACAAAGTCCTGCACCAGGGTGCTGCAGCCATCAGCATACCATCTCAACCCCGGCGGTACCTTGATATGACGCATGGAGCTAACATCGCCGCCCTCACAGACATAATTGGGACCTCCCTGAACCCGCAGAGTCTGTCCTGTGGCAAAGTGATATGTCAGAGGCTTCCCATCAGCGGGAGGTGTAATTTTTGAAGGACCGGTATGATCGAGCTTCAAACCATGCAAAGCACCACCAAATTTGTGGCCACCCCAGTCGGTCATCATTCCGCCGGAGTAGTCCTCCCAAGTGCGGAATCCCTTACCCCCAAGACCGTAAGCCCGACCACAACGGTACTTATTGTACGGAGCCCAGGGAGCAGGACCAAGCCAGAACTCCCAGTTGAAACCCTCCGGTACCGGCTCACCGCCCAGATAGCATGGACGTGGAGGTCCGCCGGGTCTGGCATTGGCATGCAGAATTTTACCCCACCGGCCGCTGTTGGCGGCGCAGGCTGCCCGCCCGTAATCCTGAAGAACGCGCTGACTTCCTCCAGCGGCTATACGGTTGTAGCGCCTTGCAGCATCAACTATCTTGCGGCCCTCGGCAATGGTCAATGTCAGCGGTTTCTCGCACATGACATCCTTGCCAGCCTTGCAGGCATCGATAATCATCTGGGCATGCCAGTGATCCGGCGGGGCAGCGTAAACCATATCGATATCATCACGGGCCAGAACCTCGCGGTAATCCTCGTAGCCCTTGCAATCCTTGTTGCCGTATTTATTATTAACTTTGTCTACAACGCCTTTGAGTTGGCTACGACGTACATCGTTGACTGCTACCACCTGTATCTCAGGCTGGGCCATAAACTCACCTAGCACCCCACTGCCACGTCCACCCATGGCAAGGCCGGCCATCACAATGCGCTCACTGGCCGCCGGTACTCCATTGGCCCCAAGCGCATTTGAGGTAATAATATTTGGCAATCCAAAGGCCGCAATCCCCGCCGCCTTTACAAAACTTCGTCTGTTTATCTTCATCATGTTTTCTCCCTTTTTTGAAAAATGTTTACTACAGATGTCCCGTCTTCTTCTGATTAACTGCGTTATATTCTCATAAAATGAACTGATTGACACTCATTTTTATTTTTTTGTCAGCAGCTTGAGCCTGTTCGAAAAGGCCTTTTATAACAGAACGCCCCAATTCTTTGGGTTGCTTTTTCCGTACTCGTACACGTACTCGTACACTCAAATCTCTTTTCCCTACTATTTCCACCCTGGTTTTTGGAGATTCGCGTGTACGAGTATGTGTACGAGTATGTGT
>Ga0307990_1000212_pt1 | contig 56193 bp, 40 predicted proteins | sample EllFjometagen129_FD_203168 | JGI IMG/M metagenome (GOLD analysis project Ga0307990, IMG submission 203168) | Marine microbial communities from Ellis Fjord, Antarctic Ocean - #129 | ecosystem: Environmental > Aquatic > Marine > Unclassified | place: Southern Ocean | collected 2014-10-08
AATTTTCTTCTTTGAAATTTTCAATTAATTTCCATGAATTATCATTGCTTCCATCGTCAATAAAAATAATTTCATAAGAAAAATTATTTTTATTCATCACATCAACAATCCAGTCCTTAAGCTCGGGAATTGATTCTCCTTCATTCAGAAGAGCTATTACTACAGAAATGTCCATAAATATATTTTAAATTATTTTAAAATCAATTTGCTAAAAAAAAACTGTATTGAAATTTATTAATGCTATTTAAACAATTTCAGCTACTTCATTATCATCTTCTTTTTTAATAAAAATTGAACCTATTAAACCTCCAACAATACCAATCATTAAAAAAGTAAAGAAATTAGAAATTGATAAAATAAGTGGAGTCATAAATTTTCCCTGCATATTAAGTATTTTTTCTAATTCTGCATCCTCGATATCAGGCATTTTTTCAAGAATTTTTTCTTCAGCTATATCAAGAGATTTTTCAATCATTGATGCATCAAAAAATTCAAGAAATAAATAATTATAAACAAATAAAACAAATGATGCAATCAATGCAACATACAAACACGAAACAAACGCATTGCTATAAGAAATATAACCACCTAATTGATTATCCCGATATTTGATGGTGGCGTAGATTATTCCTGCAATAAAAAATATAAAGCTAATCCATCCTAATTTTTTTTGAGCTTCAAAATCAAACAAAGAATAAAATATTAGTGATATAAGAATTAATACAACACCGGTAATTAATCCGAAATTAATTGAATGTATAAAAGAAGATTTTTTTCCATTTTCCATAATGTTGTTTTTTTTGTAAGAAATTAATTTTATTGGCAAATTTAATAAAAAAATAAAAAACATGAAATAATTTTGGGTATTAAATAAGCATATTGTAATTTTGCAACGGGTAAGTCTTATACGACCAGCTCCTGCTTAACTCCCCCAGGGCTTGACGGCAGCAAGGGTAGGCGGTTGTAGCGGTGCGATATAAGTAGCTTACCCATTTTTTATTGGCAGCCGATATGATTATTTTAGTGTTTATTTTGAATTGTTATTATATATATCCGGACGTTGCCACTAAAAACTTTTCCAGCTTTAAAATATTATTCAGCCTTTATAACAAGAATTAGATAATGAATTAATATAAAATCTTAATTTTGTAAATATAAATTAGATTCTATTTTTATTTTAGTGTAATTAAAAAATATTCTAATAATTAATAAATTCCAAATAGCAAAAAGCAAAAAACAAATAAAACTCAAATTCCAATGTTTAAAAACTCAAACAACACAAACACTAAATCAACGCAATGCATTAATATTGTTGTTTTAAAGAGTTTAGGTCTCAAGCCCAATATTTATATATCGGTTTTTAATATGTAATTAGTTTTGGAAATTGTCCCGATACTTATCGGGATGTTAAATTGAAAATTATTTGTTTTTTGTTATTTGTTTTTTTGCTATTTTCACTAAATTCGCAGTAGTATAAATAATTAAAAATTACAATATGTTTCCAACAATAGGTCACCTGATAAACTACATATTCAATACAAATATTATTTTCCCAATTCCATCTTATGGTGTAATGTTAGCTTCAGCATTTATAGTAGGATTTCTTGTTTTGAAAATTGAATTGAAGAGAAAGGAAAAAGAAGGATTGCTTTCATCATATTCAAAAAAAGTGATGATTGGGAAACCTGCAGGTTTTGTTGAGCTGGCAATCTCGGGATTCTTTGGATTTATTTTAGGATTTAAATTAATAGGAATTGTAATTGATTACAGTTTATTTACAATAAGTCCTCCTGATTATATATTTTCACTTGAAGGAAGTTTAATCGGTGGATTAGTATTGGCTGCTATTATGATTTATTCAAATTTCAGGAGTAAGCAAAAGAAAAAACTACAGGAACCAAAATGGATTGAAGAAGAAATTCACCCTTATCAACATTCGGCAACAATTTTATTTGTAGCAGCAATATCAGGAATTATTGGAGCTAAATTATTTCATCAATTTGAGTATCCCCAAGATTTTTTAGCTGACCCTATTGGAGCAATATTTTCTTCTGGTGGATTGACATTCTATGGAGGTTTAATAGTAGGTACAGTAACAGTATTATATTTTTGTAAAAAGAAAGGGATAAGCGTTACCCAAATGATGGATGTTGCAGCACCGGCAATTTTGCTTGCTTACGCAACCGGAAGAGTTGGATGTCAGCTTTCCGGTGATGGATGTTGGGGAGTAATAAATCTTGCCTTTGCAAGCCCCGAAGTAACCGATGGTGTTTACCTTGCTAAACCTGCCTGGCTCGGATTTATGCCTGACTGGATTTGGGCTTTCAATTATCCTAATAATGTAATTAATGAAGGAATGTTAATGACGGATTGTGCAGGAAAATATTGTCATGTTCTTAATGAACCTGTTTTCCCAACGCCCTTTTATGAAACTACGATTAATGGAATTTTCTTTTTAATACTTTGGAGCATCAGAAAAAAGATTAAAATTCCGGGAATTCTTTTCGCTTTTGCTTTTATTATGAACGGATTTGAAAGATTTTTTATTGAAAAAATAAGAGTAAATGTGAAGTTTGATTTTTTAGGAATGAGAGTAACTCAGGCTGAAATAATTTCAGTTTGTCTTGTTGTTGCCGGTATAGTGTTAATTTGGTTTTTTCAAAGAAGACATAAAAAATTAAAGAAAGCATGAATTTAGAAATCATTTGTAAGCAAGTTTGTGATGTTGCTAAGGAAGCAGGAAAATTTCTTCTTCAGGAGATAAATAAAATTAGTTTTAAAGACATTAAAGAAAAAGGAACTTATGATTTTGTTACTTATGTTGACACAAGTTCCGAGAAATTTTTAATTAATAAACTTTCCGGTATTTTGCCCGAAGCAGGTTTTATTGCTGAAGAAAATACTGTTTCGGAAAAGGGAGAACTTTATAAATGGATAATTGACCCTCTCGATGGAACTACAAACTTTGTTCATAAAGTCCCACTGTATTCTATAAGCATTGCTTTGATGAAAGGAGATGAGGTTATTCTCGGAGTTATTTATGAGCCGAATCTTGATGAATGTTTTTATGCATGGAAGGGCAGCAAAGCGTTTTTAAACCAAAAAGAAATTTCAGTATCAGAAAATCAAAAAATATTAAATTCTTTAATTGCTACAGGTTTTCCATATTATGATTACGACAAAATGGAACAATACATTAAACTTTTTGTTTGGTTTGTAGAAAATTCTCCCGGTATCAGAAGACTTGGAAGTGCTGCTGTTGATTTAGCCTATGTTGCTTGTGGTCGTTTTGATGGATTTTATGAATATGGACTTTCTCCCTGGGATGTTGCTGCCGGTGCTTTAATTGTTCAGCAAGCTGGTGGGAAAATCTATGATTTCAAAGGTGAATCAAATTATGTTTTCGGAAAAGAAATTATTGCAGCAAATAATATAATCATTAGCGAATTACTCGAAGTTGTTAGAAAATACATGAAGTAAACGAAAATTTTGAGAATATCTTTGCCCTTGTTTTTATCTGTGTTTTTTTATTGAATAACAATTTTCTTCACAAAGACTTTGCTGTTTTGAATAATCCTGACAAAGTAAAGACCTTTACTGAAATCATCAGTTTCTACTTTAATAATCTTTGGAGAATTATATTTTTCCTGCCTAATTAATTTTCCGGTAGCATCATAAATTTCCAAATTAATATTTTCGTTATTTGAGTTTTTGAAACTTAAATTGAAATAAGTATTTGCGGGATTTGGAAAAATCTGAACTTCAAATTTCTGATTAATTATTTCATTTGTTCCAAGAATACTTCTAATAGAGTCTATATAAATAATTTCTGTAGGTATTCCCAATAGGTCTGCATTAATTTGAAGAATAGGAATTCCATAGTTTTTTGCAAGCCACTTATATTCTATATAATCTCTTACTATTGCCGGAATTGGAAATCCTAAAGAATCCAAATGAAAAGTGTCTTTCTGATGTATTAGAGACTTGATGCGTATAACATTGAAAGTCCCGAAAGGAGTTGATAAAGTTCCCCAGCCGTCAACAATATTCACTCTTTTTTTTGTTTGCCCTAAATAACCAAAATTAGGTACTAAAACTGAATATGACGATATACAGGAATCGGATGAAGAAGTAGTGCTAACAGGGAATTTGTAAATTATATCATTATTATCATTTGGAACAGGAATAGGAATTCCGTTAAGGCTTCCACCAAATCCTACAAATTCATATTTTGAACTACTTTCTTTGTAGAAACTATTTATGTCAGTAATTTTAAATGTTGGCATTGTTTCAATATCTTCCTGTTTCAATGCAATTGTGGCTACGTTGTTTGGATAAAAAATTATGTTGTTGAACACAAACTGATAAACTGAGGGTGTTGAGATTATGGAAATAAAAGTATCGAGATTTTGGGAGACAGGGAAAAGAGAAGATAAATTCCAGTTATAATTATTACCTGTTAATTTAAAATCTATGCTTCCGGTAGTTAATGCTGTGCTTGTCCTGATTGTGTCTCCGGGATTAAATAAATCATTGTGGTCGTAAGATATTTGTGAAAATAAAGTTGTTGTAATGAAAATTGATAAAATAATAGAAAATTTTTTTTTCATAATAAAATGAATTTAAGTTTTTGTAAAGATAATTAATATTATTTGTGAGCATCAATTAACTTAATAGCGTTCTGCAATCTTTTTTCTCCGAGTTCTGAAATAATCCCAAAAGGTAATTTTCTGACAGATAGTTCAATGTAATATAAATTAAATAATTCTTTTCTTTTGTCTGGGTGTTCTCTTAGTTTATCGAATTTCCATGGAATATCTATGTTGCATAAAAGAAATAAATCGTATTTATGTTCTTCAATATTTTTTAAAATCCATGGATGACATTTTTGAAATTTAAACTCACTCCAAATTTTTGTTACTATCAACTCGGTGTCACAAAAGAGAAATTCATTTGCTTTTTTTTCTGCTTCTTTTTCTCTGTTTAATTGCTCTTGTGCGATTTTAATAATATCATCATAATCATAAGGTCTGTTGATGTTATTAATATATTCACGTGAAAATTCCGGCACCCAAACTGTATTGTAGTGTTTTGCCAGTTGCTTTGCCAGTTCTGATTTGCCGGTTGATTCAGGACCTGTTATTGCAATTTTTTTTATCAAAATTTCCTTTTTTATTAATGGAATTATTATACAAAAATATCTTTAAAATTTTCACTTAAAAATTTTTTTTAAAAATGATGATAAAAATATTGTATATTTGTTAATCGAAATTAGATGAAATTTATAAATGGATTTCAGGGTAATACATTGAAATTCATAGAAAAAACGTTAGTGAATTAGCGGCATAAATAATTTAAACACATGAAATCAAATAAAATAAAATACTTCATTTTTGTTTTTTTGTTATTATTTGTGTTTTCCGTTAATGCTCAGCAACCAATTAACGATTTGTGTATTAATGCTATTACAATAACAAACGTAAATGCATGGTGTTCCGATTCTGCTGAATTTACAAATGTTAATGCAACATGTGATACAAGCCTTTCCATACCAACTTGCTGGATAAGCACTTCTTCCGAAAGAGATGTTTGGTTTAAATTCTATGCTATTGCTTCGGCAGTAAATGTTACAGTTAGTGGTCTTGGAACAAATTTAGGAACTGTTGACTATCCTCATATTGCTTTGTATTCAGGTACATGTTCTTCTCTCACAGAAGTAGGATGTGGTCAATCATATTATATTCACGGATTTTCAAATGCATACATAACAGCTTTGTCAATTGGTCAGACCTATTATATACGCATAAGCGATAGTTATAATTTTCCGGGTAGTTTTAAATTATGTGTAAATAATTTCACACCACCTGTTTTGCCGGGAAAAGATTGTAATACTGCTTCTTATTTATGTAATAAAAATCCTATAACAAAAGATACTGTTAATGGTTCGGGAGTAATTCAGGAAGGCTACGGTAGTTGCATTGACCTTTTTTCATACGGTCCTGAGAGAAATTCTGCATGGTACACTTGGAAAGCTGCAAACAGTGGCACTTTAACTTTTACTATAAATCCGAATTTCCCTGAGGATGATATTGATTTTGTTGTTTACGAACTTTTAAATAATGATTGTAATAATAAAACTATTTTAAGATGTGAGGCTTCGGGTGGCTATGGTTGTCATGGAGCAACAGGAATAAATTTGACTTCAACAGATACTGTTGAAGGGGCAGGTTGTGGTTACGGTCAGGATAATTTTGTGAAATATATTGATATGATTGCAGGTAGAACTTATGCTTTGCTTGTAAATAACTGGTCAATGTCACATGTTGGTTTGAACAACGGTTTTACAATAAATTTTGGTGGCAGTGGAAATTTTCTGGGACCAATTGCAAATTTTTATGTGTCAACATCATCAACTTGTTTTGAAAATAATTCTTTTACGTTTGTAGATAATTCTACAGGAGCTTTGAGCTATCATTGGGATTTTGGTCAGGATGCTTCAATTGACACTGCAAGCACAGCAGGACCTCATACTGTTTCATATTCAACACCGGGTTTAAAAGTTATTGTACTTTCTCTTACAGGGCAGGGGGGATGTGATGTAATTTATTTTACTCAATTATATATTTCTGAGCGTGAAGTTAATCTTGGTAACGATACTACAATTTGTTATAATGATTCTTTAATTTTAGATGCTGGTCAAGGATTTAATACTTATTTGTGGGATGATGGAAATACTAATCAGGTTTATAAAATCTTGCCTGATAGTTTTGGTTCCGGAACTATACCATTTTCAGTTACTGTAACCGATGGAGGATGCACAATTATTGATACAATAAATATTACGATAAATAAGCCCTTTGTTGACCTTGGACCGGATACAAACATTTGTATTTATAATTCAATTGAGCTGGATGTTGGAAAAGATGCTTATAATTATTTATGGTCTGATGGTTCTGATAAGCATTCAATTGTTGTTGATTCATCTGATATAAAAAACGGTTTAGCAACTTTTTATGTTTTAGTTTATGATGAAATTGGATGTATGGGTTCCGATACTATTGTTGTTAACACTATCCCTCGTCCAGATATTAATCTAATTCAGGATTTTACTGTTTGTAGCGATGATACCTTTACCATTGATGCAGGTTCCGGCTTTGATGAATATCTTTGGTCGGATTTATCTAAAGAACAAATTATAACTATTAATAATGGAGGAATTCCCGGTTCAACAATGGCTTACTCGGTTTTAGTAAGCAAAGATGGATGTGAAAATTCAGATACTGTTGAAATTTCTTTTATAGATTGTACACCTATTGAAAAAGGTATTATTATTACTCCGAATCCTTTTATAGGAAAGTTTTCTATTTACATAAAAGGACATGATGCTTTAAACTTTTCAATTACTAATGTTCATGGACAATTTCTTTACCATGGAAAATTAGATAATAACATTTCTGAGAATTATTCTAAAGAATTTGATTTATCCGGCTGTGCTAAGGGTGTTTATTTTCTTAAATTTACAAATCCAGAAGTTTCTATTATAAAGAAAATGGTTTTGCAGTAAAATAAAAATCTAAATAAAGAATTAATGAATTACCCCTTCTGTTTTCTTAACCAATCATACCATTCATCCATTCCTTCACCTGTTTTAACAGAGACTTCGATAAATTGCAGATGATGGTTAACTTGCTTTGCATATTCTTTTGCTTTTTCAACATCAAAATCAACATAAGGCAAAAGGTCGGTTTTGTTAATAATGCAAAGGTCAGAAGATTCAAACATTGTGGGATATTTTATAGGCTTGTCATCTCCTTCCGTTACGCTTATAATAATAATTCGCTTTGATTCTCCAAGGTCAAATAATGATGGGCAAACAAGATTTCCTACATTTTCAATCATCAGAACAGAATTTTCCATTATATTAAGTTCTTTTACAGCTTTACTAATCATATCTGAATCGAGATGACAACCGTTTCCTGTATTTATTTGTATGACCGGTGCTCCTGTTTTCTTAATACGGTAAGCATCGTTCATAGTCTGCTGGTCACCTTCAATGATGTAGAAATTTATTTCTTCTTTCAGTTTTTTAATTGTTGTTTCAAGTAAACTTGTTTTACCAGAACCCGGAGAACTAACCAGATTAAATGTTAATATGTTTTTAGCTAGAAAAAAACCTCTGTTACGTTCTGCTAATAAATTATTCTTTTGTAAAATATCCAATTCAACTTTAATCTCTTTTCCGTGAGTATGACAGTGGTCATGTTCGTGGTCATGTTCGTGATTATTATGAGTTAAAATGTGGTCATGTTCATGTGTATGTTTTTCTTGTTTATGAGTGTGGGTGTATAGGTGATTATGAATATGTTGATGTAATTTATTATTATATTCATGAGGGTGATTATGAGCGTAAGTATGTTGGTGTGAATCTTCTAACTCTTCACCTGGTTTTCTAATGGTAACATTACTGTTATAATCTTCGCATCCGCATGTATCACACATAATAAGCTCCTTTCTTTTTTATTGGTTAGCAAAAATAACTAAATTATATTAGTTGTCGTTTTTTTTAAATTTTATCTAAAATTAATTAATCTATATAAAGTGATTTAACTTTTAACTCTTTTCCCTGAATAATTTCAGAATGATAATTTTTGCAATTCGGGCAGGGGGAATAATATTCTTCAATATTGAAATTTTCTGAACAATTTAGACACTTTGTACGAGCTGGAATGTTTAGTAATGTAATTTTTGAATTTTCAAGAATAGTTTCTTTTACTGTCATTTCCATTGCAAATTTTAGTAATTCTATTACAACACCTGACAAAGTGCCTACCTCAATTTCAATTTCTCGGACAACTTTTGCATTTTCTTTAATTGCATATTCCTCAGCTATATCAACAATGTTCATTGCAATTGATAGTTCGTGCATAATAATTAAGTATTATTTAAAAATTCCAACTAACAAATTCTTGGTAGTTGTTCGCCTGCCGGCATATCAATAATTCTTCTCCCACTAATTTCGGTGTTAAGAACAACAAGTCCATGGTGCTCATTAATAATCTCACCTATTATTGCAGCTTCTACACCTAAACTATTATTTTTTATAGTTTTCAAAACTTCTTCTGCATCTTCATTTGAAACAACAATCAATACTTTTCCTTCGTTTGCAACGTACAAAGGGTCAAATCCAAATATCTCACACATGCCTTTTACGTTTTCACGAACGGGCAGTTTTGTTTCATCTATTTCAATTCCAAATTTTCTGTTTTCAGCGATTTCACATAAAACAGTTCCGACACCTCCACGTGTTGCATCTCTCATAAATTTTATTTGATCGGATTTATCTAAAACATTTTGAATTAAATTATTTAATGAAGCACAATCGGATTCAACATTTGCTTCAAAATTAAGTTCATTTCGAGCTGATAAAACTGCCATTCCATGGTCTCCAATAAATCCGTTTATAATGATTTTATCCCCGAATTCAATATTTTTTCCGGAGCTGATTTCTTTGTTTTTTTCTTGTAATAAGCCAATTCCTGAAGTATTGATAAATAACTTGTCGCATTTTCCTTTGTTGACGACTTTTGTGTCGCCAGTAACAATTTTAACATTAGCTTTTTTAGCTTCTTCAGCAATTGATTTAACAATAATTTTTAAATCATCAAAAGAAAAACCTTCTTCAATAATAAATCCTATGCTTAAATATAATGCTTTGGCTCCTGAAACCGCTAAGTCGTTAACAGTACCACAAACAGCAAGTTTTCCAATATTCCCACCCGGAAAAAAGAGTGGGTCAACAACATAAGAATCTGTTGTGAAAGCGATATTTTTACTGTCAATTTTTAATAAAGCAGAGTCAGTTTGAGAACTCAAAATTTCATTATCAAAATATTTAAAGAATAGATTCTGTATTAAATCATGAGTGAGTCTTCCTCCGCTGCCGTGGTTTAAAAGAATATTTGAATTTTTATTCATTAAATTGTTTCTTGTTATTCAATTATATATTTTGTTTTCTTTTTCTAAATATTATATTTAAAGTAAGCATGACAAGCCCCCTCGCTTGAAACCATGCATGTTCCAACAGGATTTACAGGATTACAAACTTTAGAATATAATTTACATTCTTTCGGTGTTTTTAATCCTTTTAGAATTTCTCCGCAAATGCATCCTTTTACTTCAATCGTTTCTTCAATTTTTACATTAAATGATTGTGCGGCATCAAACATTTTATATTTTTTTCTGATTGCAAGTCCACTGTTTTCTAAAATTCCTAAACCTCTCCACCAATCGTTTTGTGGTTCAAAAACTTTATTCATAATATTTTGAGCTAAAACATTGCCTTCAGACTTTACAGCTCTTTTATACGCATTTTCAACTTTGAAAGTATTGTTTTCAATTTGCTTTACTAACATATAAATTGATTGCAAAATATCAACAGGTTCAAAACCTGACACAACACAAGCTAATTTATATTTTTCAACAACTTGCTTATACATTTCTGTTCCCGTAATTGTTGTTACATGTCCCGGGCAAATGTATCCATCAATTTTAACACCTTCATCAATTAATGCTGTCATTGCAGGAGGCATTGTTTTGTGTGAACTTAGTAGAAAAAAATTATTAATATTTTGTTTGTCAGCTTCGAGAATAGTAGCAGCACTCGTAGGAGCTGTTGTTTCAAAACCTATTCCTAAGAAAACAATTTTTTTGACTTTATTATTTTTTGCAATTTCAAGTGCATCAAGCGAAGAAAGAACAATTCTGATATCAGCACCTTTAGCTTTTTCTTTTTCAAGCGAAGAAGATGAACCCGGGACTCTTATCAAATCACCAAAGCTTGTAATTATTACATCCTTAACTTTGGATAAAGCAATTGCATGGTCAATAAATTTATTACTTGTAACACAAACAGGGCAGCCGGGACCCGAAAGTAATTTAATGTTTTTTGGCAACAAAGATGGTATTCCAAACTTTTGAATCGACATGGTGTGTCCACCACATACTTCCATCAAAGAAATTTCCTTTTTTGAAATTTCTTTAATTTGTTTCACTAATTTGAAAACAATTTCCTTGTTTCTATATTCGTCAATAAATTTCATTTATTTTCTCGTTTCTTGTGACTCGTTACTTGTTGCTCGTTGCTTGGCCAATTATTAAAAGCTTCCGTCATTACGAGCATAGCGAAGTAATCTCTTAATTGCTTGTACCCTTAGCTTGTTGTTTGTTGCTTGTTTCATTCTTCTCCACCTCGTCACTCGCATCTATCAATTCCTGCAGCAACTTTTTCGTTTCTTCAACTTCTTCCAGACTGAGTTTTTGAATTGCATAGCCCGAATGCAATAAAACATAGTCGTCAACTTTTGCATCTTCCAAAAGCTGTAGTCCTGCGTTGTAAATTGCTCCGCCAATGGATACTTTTGCCATGTTTCCGTCAATTGATATTATTTTTGCTGGTATGCTTAAACACATTTTAATTTTCTCCTTTTAGCTGCAATAGCAAGTTGTCCTAATGCAATCCCACCATCATTTGTTGGTATTTTGCTATGAGTAAAAACCTGATATTTGTTTTTTATTAATAATTTTTCAACGTTTTCCAAAATGTATTTATTTTGAAAAGTTCCTCCTGAAAGAACGATTTTATTCAAATTATATTTTTTTCTGATTTCATTTGATACTTCTAAAATTACAAAAATTATTGTGTTATGAAATTTTGATGAAATAACAGGATTTGAAACACCTGATTTTATATCTTTAATAATTTCCTTTATTGTTAGGTCAAATGAAATTGTTTTTCCTTTTGTGAAACTATACTTTTCTTTACAACTTTCATCTAAAATTGATTCAAGTCTGATAGGTGCTTCTGCTTCAAAAGTTGAAATTGTACAGAAATTAATAATCGCTGCCACTGTATCAAATAACCTGCCTGCACTTGAAGTTAAAGGACAATTTATTTTTTTGTCAATTGCTTTGATGATTAGTTCAACATTTTTTTCCTTAATAAAATCTATAAAAGGAAAGTCTAATTTTAAAAAATCTGCTCCAAAAATTTTATATAGATATGAGACTCCTGTTCTCCATGGTTCTTTAGTTGCTTTATCACCTCCGGGCAAAGGAATATAATCAAAATGAGCGTACCGTTCAAAGTCCACTAAATCGCAAATAAAAAATTCTCCTCCCCAAATATTTCCATCTGTACCAAATCCTGTTCCGTCAAAACTAACGCCAATAATTTTTTCGTCAAGAATGTTTTCAGCCATGCAGGAAGCAATATGCGCATGATGATGTTGAATTCTTATTTTTTCCAAACCTGAGTTGTCAGCGTATTTTGTTGAAAGATAATCAGGGTGCATATCACAAGTAATCAAAGATGGAGAAATACGGAATAATTGCTTGAAGCGTTCAATTGTTTCGCAATAAAATTCATAATTTTCAAAATTTGTCAATTCTCCAATATGCTGACTCATTATAGCCTGTTTTCCTTTTCCTATACAAAAACAATTTTTCATTTCAGCTCCTGTAGCTAAAATTCCTTCAGCAGAAAAGTTAAGATGAATTGGTGAAGGAGCATATCCTCTGGAACGCCTTGAAATACGAATTTTGTCGTTTGCAATCATAACAACAGAATCATCGCTTCTGTTATAAATATCACGATTATAAATCAAAACAGCATCAGATATTTTAGAAAGTTTTTCTATTGCTTTTTTGTTGTCAATAATTATTGGTTCATCAGAAAAATTTCCACTTGTTAGCACAATTGCATCTGTCTTAAGCTTTTCAAAAAGCAAGTGATGAAAAGGCATATATGGCAGCATTGCACCTATAGTTTTTAATCCTGCATTGACACTGGAAAAATAATTTTTCTTTTGTTCGATAAGCAAAATTGGGCGTTGCCATGATTGTAAAACTTCTTCTTGTAAATTATTTACTTCTGCATATATTTTCAATTTTTCTAAACTGGAAAACATGACAGCAAATGGCTTACTTTCTCTGTTTTTAAGTTTTCTCAGGTGTTTGACAGTTTGTTCGTTAAAAGCATCGCATGCAATAAAAAATCCACCTATTCCTTTAATTGCAACAATTTTTCCTGCAGTGATAAATTCAGCAACTTTATCTGTTATCAAATTTATTTCTTTGAAATTTTCGTTTTTCAAAACAAGCTCATAGTGTGGTCCGCATACAGAACAAGCAACGGGCTGTGCATGAAATCGGCGGTCAGAAACATCATCATATTCTTTTTGGCATTTTTCACACATTGAAAAATTTTTCATTGTAGTTTTTTCTCTATCGTAGGGGAAATCATTTATTATTGAAAAACGGGGACCACAATTTGTGCAATTTATAAAAGGATAATTAATTCTGTTTTTTTGCACTTTCATGTCTTGAAGGCATTCTTTGCAAACTGCAATATCGGGGCTTATTTCACTGACTTTATCAGTAAAATCTTTGCTTTTTACAATAGTAAAATCTTTAAAATTTTCTTTTTCAGAAATTCTTGAAACTACCGATTTAATTTTAGAAACAACAGGTGCCTTGCTTTTTATGGATGAAATAAATTGCTCGATGTTTTTCGGATTGCCCTGTATTTTTATAAAAACACAATTGCTGCGGTTTTCAACAAAACCTTTTAATTGATATTGTTTTGCAAGACGATAAATAAAAGGACGAAATCCAACACCCTGAACTAAGCCTTCAACTTGAATAACTTTGCATTCATTATTAATGTTTTGTGTTTTACTTTTATTTATCATTCAAGTTTATTTTAAAGCAAAAGTAAATTAAATTGAATATAAATCACAAATACCATAAAATTTGATTAGCCTAATTTTATGATTAAAATAAAAATAATGTTTAATTTAATTTATGATTATAATCAAATATTATAAAATTAATTTACATAAATTTATGTTGCAAACAGCATAGTTATTAATGATATTTAATTTATAAAAGATTGAAAAAAATAAAATAATATAAAAATATCCAAAAAGTTTATCTATTTTTGAAAATTAGCTAAATGTTACAGAAATACCGATTTAATAAGTTCTTAGATTTATAGTATTAAGTATCAATACATTGAAATTTTCTAATGAAATGATAGAATTACCAATTTGTACAAATTGTAAAGTGTTGTCAGAATCGTATTTTAATATTCTTGATAAACCTGACCTTATTGATTTAAGTATAGCTAAAACAGCTTCACTATATTCAAAAGGTCAAACAGTTTTTTTTGAGGGGAAAACTCCTACAGGAATATATTGTTTAAACAGTGGTAAAGTAAAAATTTTTAAAAGCGGTATTGATGGCAAAGAACAAATTGTAAGAATAGTAACTCCCGGAAATTTTATTGGAATACGTTCTTTACTTGGAAATCAAAACTATTCAGCATCAGCAACTACACTTGAAGATTCTTTTATTTGTTTTATTAACAAACAAGTATTTTTTCATTTGTTAAAAAAATATCCTCGACTATCAAAACAACTAATGGTTAACCTCAGCCAGTTATTAATGGAAGCTGAGGATAAAATTACTTCCTTAGCCCAAAAACCTGTTAGAGAAAGATTAGCAGAAACACTTATTATTCTTAATAAAGTATTTTTTCATGATAAAATAGATGTAAATAATTCTTTTTCACTATCACGGGAAGATTTAGCTAATATTGTTGGTACTGCTACAGAAACTGTTATTCGTTTGTTAACTGAATTTAAAAATGAAAATTTGATTACAACAAAAGGAAGAAAAATAACTATCGTTGATATTAAAGGGCTAAGAAAAATTTCTCATGTATTTTGATATTCTTTAATTTCATTATTTTTATTTTATTTGAATAACACTAAACATCTCTCCATATTTAATTCGTATTAATTTCCTAAAAATCAAGTAAAAACAATAGTAATCCATTTTACAATATGATAAAAGTCAGTTTAAAAATTGACAAATATCATTGCAGTATTAATTATTCTGAGCTAATCTTACATTTATATATATAAATATATGATTAAATAATAGATAAAGGATGTTCTTATGGGAGAAAATAATTTAACAGCAATCTACTTCTGCAAATTATCTAATGGCTACACCGATGTTGTTGATAATATAGAAGTGGAAGAATATGCTAAGAAAATTCCAAACGTCCGTATTACTTGGCAAGCAGCCGATCTGTCACTAACAAATCCTGACTTTATTGTCAAAAGTGTGAAGGAGAATAATTTATCAAGAATTATAATAGCGGGTGATGAAGCAGGAATGTATAAGTCCTTTTTCGCAAAGGCATTAGTGAAAGCCGGTGGAAAGCCCGAAAATGTCTTATTGGCAAGTTTCAAGGAATACGGAGCTTTGAAAAAATCCGATACTGACAGAGCAAAAGCAATTGTTGCCTGTGCAGTTTATGGTGTAGCTTTTGAAGAAGCAGCTAAACCTGATGTTGCTGATGTAAATCCTAATACACTCGTAATAGGCGGTGGCATTGCAGGTATTCAGGCTTCATTAGAAATAGCTGGTGGAAATCAAAAAGTATTTCTGGTAGAAAAAACCGGAACAATTGGTGGTCATATGGCAATGTTTGATAAAACATTCCCAACGCTTGATTGTGCAGCTTGTATCCTAACGCCAAAAATGGTGGATGTAGGCCAACACCCAAACATTGATTTGATGACTTATTGTGAAGTCCAATCAGTGGAAGGAGTTCCCGGTGACTACAAAATAAAAATTCTTAAAAAAGCCAAATTTGTTGATAGTTCTACATGCATTGGTTGTGGAACATGTTCTGAAAAATGTCCGGTAAAAGTTCCAAGTGAATTTGATTCCGAAATAAGCTTAAGAAAAGCAATTTACATTCCATTTCCACAAGCAGTACCTAACAAATATATTCTTGATGCAGAGAATTGCCGATATATTCAGGAAAATGGAAAATGTGGAGTTTGTCAAAAAGTTTGCCCTGTACCTGATTGCATTGATTATACAATGAAAGATGAAGTAGTTGAAATTAATGTTGGGAACATAATTGTTTCTACTGGATTTAAAACTTTTGATGCTAAAAAAGCAGACCAGTTTGGTTATGGTAAATTTCCAAATGTTCTCACATCACTCGAACTTGAAAGATTGATTAATGCTGCAGGTCCAACGGAAGGTAATATAGTTTATCGTACACAGGATAAAAAAGGCAATTGGATTTTTCAAGATGGTAGTGAAGTTCCAAATAAAGTTGCAGTTATTCACTGCGTAGGAAGCAGAGATGAAAACCATAACAAATACTGCTCAAAGGTTTGTTGTATGTATTCATTGAAACTTGCTCATCTTGTTAAAGAGAAATTACCGAACGCAGATGTTTCGGAATTTTATATTGACATGCGTGCTTTCGGAAAAGGTTATGAAGAGTTCTATGAAAGAATCGATAATGAAGGGATAAATATCATTCGTGGTCGAACTGCAACTGTTGAGCAAAGTGGTAAACAACTTCGATTGAGAAGTGAAGATATTGAAGGTGCTAGAATCATTGAAGAAAACTACGATATGGTTGTTCTAGCTGTTGGTCTCGAAGCAAATAAAGATTCTTTGGATTTAGCTAAAATGTTAGGAATTACTGCTGATCATGATGGATGGTTAAACGAAGCCAACTACATTGGAGACCCAGTTAATACTTACACTGGAGGTATTAGCATTGCCGGAGTATGTCAAGGACCTAAAGATATCCCTGACACAGTAGCTCAAGCTTCAGCAGCTGCTTCGCGTGTTCTTCAAAGTATTCTTAATGGAAAAATTAATAATAGTATAAAGGATCTTTCTCTAGACAATATAGTTTCAAGAGCAAAAGAACTTTCAACAATTATGGAGGAAAAAGTATGAGCCAAAGAGTAAATCTTGATTTAAAACAAGACCTGATACAATTTGGTGTTGAGGACTGGAACGAATGTTTCCATTGCGGAAACTGCACGGCTACTTGTCCTCTAACCAATGATGGATCGCTATTTCCAAGAAAAGCAATCCGACAGGCACAGATGGGGCTTAAAGACAGCCTTTCAGCTAATGTTGATCCTTGGCTATGTTATTATTGTGGCGATTGTACAGAATCATGCCCACGTGATGCAAATCCAGGTGAATTAATGATGTCATTAAGAAGATATCTCACATCGGTTTATGACTGGACAGGATTATCAAAACTATTTTACACCAAACACTGGTTTGAAATTATTGCTGTTTTTGTTTTAGCAATTGTAGTAGGTCTTTTATTCAGTGTTTTTAATCCAAATCAAATTGTCTATGAACTTAACGCCCAAGGAGGAGTACAAATAAATAAGATGTTTCCAATTCACTATGTGCATTTGGGAGATATAATAATGGCCATAATAGTAGCCTTTTTGCTTATTTCCAACATATTTAATATGTGGTATAAAACAATTTTAAAACTTAAAGTTAAAGTTCCTTTTATAGCATATATAACAAGTATTTTCAGTCTTATTTTCCATTTTGGAACACAAGCAAAATTCTCAAAATGTGATACCAAAGGAAAAAGGTATTGGGGAAGTCATTTTTTATTAATGACAGGTTATACAATAATGTTTATCCTCGTTGTAGCATTTTTACCTAATTTTCAAACAGAAAAAATTCACGAGTGGTATCATCCTCAACGAATTCTTGGTTATTATGCGACATTCGGTTTACTATTTGGTTTGATTGTAATGTTCATAGGACGTTTTAGAAAAAGTTCTGAAAAATTCAAATTTTCACATTTAAGTGACTGGTTATTTATTATAATGTTATTCTTAACAACTTTAACTGGTATTTTAGTTCATTTTTTCAGAATTGGAGGAATGGTAGATGCAACTTATTGGAGCTATGTAATACATCTAGCGATTCTTGTTCCAATGATTTGTATTGAAGTTCCATTCTCTAAATGGTCTCATTTAGCATATCGTCCATTTGCAATTTACTTCGATGCCTTAAAAAAGGCAGCGCTTGCAAAACAGTATAAATCAAAGCTGGCAACAGCCGCATAAAGAAAAGGAGATAAAAAAATGGAAGAAACTAGAATAGGAGTTTACGTTTGTTGGTGCGGTACAAATATCGCCAAAATGGTTGATGTTGAAGACGTAGCCAAAGAAGTAGCAAAGCTTCCTAATGTAGCTATTGCGAAAGACTATAAATATATGTGTTCAGATCCCGGACAGGATTTAATTATTCAGGATATTAAAGAACATAAACTTGACAGAATTGTTGTTTCAGCATGTTCCCCAAGGATACACGAACTCACTTTCAGGAAAGCTCTAGAAAATGCAGGCTTGAATCCTTATATGTTTGAAATGGCAAATATACGCGAACACGATTCATGGGTTCATACTGACAGAGCTGAGGCTACTGAAAAAGCCAAAGCACTTATTTCAGGTGCAATTAATCGTGTCAAATGGCATGAATCCCTTGACAAAAGAAGTGTCGATGTACATCCTGCCACATTAATTATTGGTGGTGGAATTTCAGGAATTTCTGCAGCTATTGAAATTGCAGACTCGGGTAAAAAGGTTTTCTTAATTGAGAAAACTGATGCATTGGGTGGAACTGCTGCAAAACTGGATTTAACATTTCCTTATATGTACAGTGCTCAGCAAATGATTCAACCAAAAATCAAAAAAACCAATAATCACGAAAATATCGAAATTTTATTTAACAGTGAACTAAAAGATCTTTCGGGATATATTGGAAATTTTGAAGCAGAAGTTAATCAAAATGGAAAAGAAATAAAAATCGAGTTTGGTAATATCATAATAGCCACAGGACTCAAACCTTTCAACCCATCAGTTATTGATAATTATGGATATGGTAAATTACCAAATGTGATAACTTCCCTTGAATTTGAAGAGATGCTTAAATCAGGAAATATTTTAACCAAAGAAGGTAGAGAGCCTGATAACATTGCAATAATTCATTGTGTTGGAAGTCGTAATCAGGACTTTCACGAATATTGTTCAAGGAATTGTTGCATGACAGCTTTAAAATTTTCCAATCAAATAAGTTCTGCATTACCAAATTCAAACATTTATCAAGCTTACGCTGATATGCGTGCTTTTGGAAAAGGATGCGAAGAGCTTTACACTAAAACTTCAAGGAAGAATGTAATATTCCTAATGTTTGACCAAAAGAATGGAATGCCAACTGTGAAGAAAGCCGGTCCAAAAGATAAATGCGAAATGCTTATCGAAATGGATGAAAAGCTTTCCGGAGAAAATGTTGAAGTTCCTGCTGATATGGTAATTCTAATGGTTGGAGTTGAGAAACAGGAAAAAGCAAAGGAAGTTGGACAAACTGTTGGAATTAGCCTTTGTGGAAATTCATTCTATATTGAAAAACATCCAAAACTAGACCCAGTTGCAACAACAACCGATGGTGTTTATGTAGTTGGAAGTTGCCAATCTCCAAAGGACATTCCTGATTCAATTTCGCAAGTAAATGCTGCAGCTGCAAGAATTCTTGCAACTATTAACAAAGGCTCCGTTACTGTTGAAGTAACCACTGCCGAAGTTAATGAAGATATGTGCTGTGGTTGTCAAACTTGTATTAGCGTTTGTCCATACACTGCAATTAGTTTTGATGAAGAAAAGAAAGTTTCAATTGTGAACGAAGTACTTTGTAAAGGATGCGGAACTTGTGGTTCGGCTTGCCCAACAGGTGCAATAAAATCAAAACATTTTACAGACCAACAAATTCTCTCACAAATAGAGGGCTTAATGTTTAAATCATTTGAATTACAGGAGGTATAATTATGAGTTTTCAACCAAATATAGTAGCATTTTTATGCAACTGGTGTTCTTACACCGGTGCAGATCTTGCCGGAACATCACGATTAAAATACGCATCAAATATTCGTGTTATTAGAGTGATGTGTTCAGGCAGAGTTGAGCCAACTTTTGTTCTAAAAGCTTTTCAGGAAGGTGCTGATGGAGTTTTAATTTGTGGATGCCATCCGGGCGATTGTCACTATCACGAAGGCAATTACAAATGCCTACGTAGATATCATCTTTTAGAAAAATACATTGAACAATTAGGAATGGACAAAAAACGAATTCATCTTGAGTGGATTAGTGCAAGTGAAGGAAAGCAATTTGCAGAACTTGCCGATGATTTTACAAAACAAATCACCGAACTCGGACCATGTAAAGTAAAAGAAGTTATGGAAAATATTAAAGAATAAGGAGGTGCAAATGGCAAATGAAGAAAAAAAACCCAAAATAAATCTCGCAGTATATTGGGGTGCTGCATGCGGTGGATGTTGTGTATCGGTTCTCGATGTTCACGAAGCACTCTTTACCGTAATTGAACATGCTAATCTTGTTTTCTGGCCAATTGCACTCGACATAAAAGTTAAAGATGTTGAAGCAATGGAAGATGGATTCATTGATGTTTGTTTATTCAATGGTGCAGTCAGAAATAGTGAAAACGAACATATGGCAAAACTATTACGACAGAAAACTAAAGTAATGGTTGCCTATGGTTCTTGCTCACATATGGGAGGAATTCCCGGATTAGGTAATTTTAGTAATAAAGCAGGAATTTTTGATAGATCTTATATTTCAAGTGAATCAACTGTGAATGAAGAAAAAGTTGTACCTCTTGAAGAATTTGAAGTTGAAGAAGGGATTTTAACTCTTCCTAAATTTTATAATGATGTGAAGAAACTCGATGATGTTATTCCTGTTGAATATTATCTTCCCGGTTGTCCGCCACAAACAGAAAGATTAGTTGAAGTATTTCTTGCAATTGTAACCGGAGCTGAATTACCACCTCCGGGTTCTGTTGTTGGTGCAAATGAAAAAACACTTTGCGACGAGTGTAAAAGAATAAAAACCGACAAAAAGCTCATTAAAGAATTCAAACGTCCATGGGATATTGATGACGATGGAGAAACTTGTTTGCTTGAACAAGGAGTAATTTGTATGGGACCTGCCACAAGAGGAGGTTGCGGAGCAAGATGTATTGAAGGAAACGCACCATGTCGTGGATGTTATGGACCTGCTGAAGGTACAATTGACCCGGGTGCAAAAATGATGTCTGCAATAGCAACGATGATAGATTCTAACGATGAGGAAGAAATAGAAAAAATTATCACACAAATAGAAGATCCGGCTGGAACATTTTATAGATTTAGTTTGCCAGCTTCAATTTTAAGGAGGAAAATATTATGAAAAGAATAACTATAGACCCGATTACTCGTCTTGAAGGTCATGGAAAAATTGAAATATTTCTTAAAGACGATGGAGATGTGGAAAATGTGTATTTCCAGGTGCCTGAATTAAGAGGTTTTGAAAAATTTGTTGAAGGCAGACCTGTTGAAGAACTTTCACAAATCGTAACTAAAATTTGTGGCGTTTGTCCGGGTTGTCATCATATGGCATCAGGAAAAGCTGCCGATGCAGTTTATGGAGTTGAACCTCCACCAACAGCAAAAAAACTTAGGGAATTATTCTATATGGCTCACTTTGTACATAGCCACATCGCTCACTTCTATGCTCTCGCTGCTCCCGACTTTGTTGTTGGTCCAACAGCTCCTGCTGCCGAAAGAAATGTTCTTGGTGTGATAGGAAAAGTTGGTATTGAAATTGGCACCGAAGTTCTTAAGCAAAGAAGAATAGCTCAGGAAATTCAAGCATTACTCGGAGGTCATCAAACTCATGTTGTGATGAATATTCCTGGTGGTGTTCGAAAAGGATTGACTGAAGAACAAAGAGCAGATATCGAAGAAAAAGCAAAAGGTTTTATTGAGTTTGCAAAATTCTCTTTGAAAATATTTGGAGATGTTGTTTTGGCAAATGATACTTATGTTGATTTAATTCTTAACGGTCCTTATTCATTGAATATTCACTCAATGGGATTGGTGGATGAAAATAATAAAGTCAATTTTTATGATGGAAAAGTCAGAGTAGTTGACACTCTTGGTAATGAACATTGTAAATATTCACCAAATGAATATCAGGATTTTGTTGCTGAAAGAGTTGAACCATGGAGCTATCTAAAATTCCCTTATCTGAAAAAAATCGGATGGAAAGGATTTGTTGACGGACAAGATTCAGGTGTTTATCATGCAACTCCACTTTCAAGGCTAAATGCAGCCGATGGAATGGCAACTCCACTTGCTCAGATTGAATACGAAAAAATGTATGCAACTCTCGGTGGAAAACCAGTTCATGCAACTCTTGCAATGCATTGGGCAAGATTAGTTGAGTTACTTTATTCTGCTGAAAGAGCATTAGAATTAATTACTGACCCAGACATTACAGGCAAGGAATTAAAAACTCCATTAGGAAAACCTGTTGGCGAAGGTGTTGGAATTGTTGAAGCTCAACGTGGAACTTTAACTCATCACTATTGGACTGATGATAAAGGAATTGTTACAAAAGCGAATATTATTGTTGGGACAACAAACAATAATGCTCCAATTTGTATGTCCTTGAAAAAAGCTGCTCAAGGTTTAATCAAAAAAGGTGTTGATGTTGACGATGGCATTTTAAATATGATTGAAATGGCATTCAGAGCTTATGACCCTTGTTTCTCTTGTGCAACTCATAGTTTGCCCGGGGAGATGCCAATGGCAGTTGAATTCAAAGATATGACAGGGAAAGTGATTCGTTCAGTTTCCAGAAGATAGTTTTTATTTTCCAATTATTATTACAGGATTCTGAATGTTTTTCTTTAATTTAGAATCCTGTTTTTTATAAGCACCAAATAACAAAAGACAAAATTCAAATAAGCATCAAATAGCAAAAAACAAAATACAAGGAAGCACCAAATAGCAAAAAACAAATAACAAATAAATTCCAATGACAAAAATCCAAATTTTCGAAACAGTTTTTTTATTTCTGATTTAATTAATTTGTTCCCTTGTTTTGGTCATTAATAATTTGGAATTTGGATATTATTTGTATTTTGGAGCTTGTTTTTTGGAATTTTATTAATGAAATTAATAAATTGATATGAACGAAAATAAAACCCTCATCTACGGCATCGGAAACGAAATCTTATCAGATGATGCAATTGGTCCAAAACTCACATGGCATTTAGAAAAAGATTTAAAGCTTCCAAATATAAAATATGAAACTGCTTTTGTAGGTGGGCTTGAAGTTTTAGAGATTATTAATGGATATGATACAGTTGTGTTTATTGATGGCATTAAAACAAAAAACGGAATTCCCGGTGATGTTTATTATTTTACAACTGAAGATTTCAAAGAAACATTAAATCTTTCCAATCTCCACGATACAGATTTTTTAACCGCAATTGAACTCGGTAAACAAATAGGATTTCAAATTCCTCCCAATATTCATATTATCGCTATTGAAATTGTTGAAGATGGAGTTTACAGCAATGACTTTACTCCTGAAATTAAAAAACGTTATGCTGAGTTTTATAAGGAAATTAGGGAGTTTGTGGTTGGGGTTGCGAAGGGAAAAAATTAGTGATATAGGTTCTTGATAAAATGCATTACTAATGATTTTAATTTTTTATTATGTGCTTCTATGTTGTAGTTATTTTTTCCAAATTACAGTTCTGTCCTGAGACAAAGATCCTTTCTTAATGCTTGACCCTTCGATTTTTTCAATATCTAAATATTCGCTAATTCGAGAATACTCACATGGTAAAACTATCTCAAAAGTAATTGCATCAATTAGTCCATATAGTCCATTACTTTTCACTCTAATAAGACCTTTATCTACACTTTTAATATTCTCATAAATAAAAGGTATTAATTCTTTTCCTGTTAGTGTTATAGCACCCATCTTTCCATCTTTCATTAATTGAAAATATTTTAAGCTATCATTTTCTATGAATTGAGAATAATTGGATTGATAATCGAATGGAATTTGAATTACTCCTGTATTAATATTTAATAGACCCCATTTGCCATTTTTGTATGCTTCGATTAATCCGAATTTGAGAAGCTTATTATGTCTATAAAATAAATACTCACATGGAAAGACCTCTTTTCTAAGCTTGGTATTATATATACCTTTCAACTCATTCTCTTGTTGGACGAATAAATAGCTTGTATAATCATAGTCGATAATAGCAACGTCAATATATGTTCCTGTGGGTACAAGTATAGTGTTATTAGTATCGACTAAAACTAAATTACCATCTTCAAAATTTTTATGAAAAACAAAAACTCCGTCAATGGAAAATATATAATGTGGATAATAATTCCTATGTTCCGTCCTATATTCAAAAGGAATTATAATCTTGCCATTTGAATTAATCACTCCAGCTCGATCTTCAATGTTGTCGGCAATAATATAACCATTAACCGCATGTTTGAGTTTTTTATAAATAAAAGGTACTGTGACTACTCCTTGCCGATTTACGACACCAACACGATAATTTGCATCCCTAGTTATATAACCATTAGACAGCTCATAAAAATCTTTATTCGAAGTATAATTAACTATTACTTTGCCATTAAAGTCAATTATTCTGTAAGAACTCGTACTACCAACTCCATCTGTTAGTTTAATTAAATCACTAGCTTTAGATAACTCAGCTCTAACATCAGAACCTTCATAAATTATTTTGGATGTTTTAAGGTTGAATAGAATTATTTTTGGATATTTATTTTTAGTAGATATTTCAATCTTTATTATTAGTTTTTCAACAAGTGAATCATAGTATGAAGATTCATTATTATATAATGCACTAATCTTTTTGCTATATTCGCATTCAATGGTGAATATGGATTTTTCTATTTCTGAGTTAAATAAAATTAAGTCTTTTCCCTTTTGAATGAATAAATAATTTTTTACGGATTCATGCGTGTTAGGCGGTAAACCCAATATTGGCTGAATTAAAGCACATTTTTTATAAATCACTTTTTGGGTTTCACTATTTGTTAGGACGAATTCTCCTTTTGAGTTTTGTAAAATTTTGAATTTTGAATTTTCCTGACTTACGCTAACTTTTAAAGTTATTAATAGGATTAATAATAATTTGTATTTCATAAAGGTCTGATTTAATTGCTTAAAAGATTATAAAAACAAAAGTTTCGTTTATTTCCATTGTATCATGCCCACAATAATTTTAAATCAGGCTTACATAATACTCACACAAATATAATAATTTTTTTTAAAAGACAATATCTTTTGAACCTTATCGAAATATAAAGGCATAAATACTTTTTATGGTTTTTGCCTGAGATATTCTTGAAGACAAAGTTTACAGCAATGATTTCACTCCAGAGTTGCAAAAACCTTATGATGAATTTTATAAGGAAATTAGTGAATTCGTAAGCTTGGTTGTTCAAGGCAAAACATAATAATTCGTGATTTAAATCGAAAATTATTATATTTATTTGCGATTTGAATCGAATATTATTATATTTGCATAAATAAAAAATATATAAAATGGTTAATCGCTTACAAAAAGATAATATTAGAAAATATCTGTTTAAAGGAAAAACAATTATAATATATGGTGCAAGACAGGTTGGTAAAACCACATTGGTTGAAGAACTAACTAAAGATTTTGCGGAAAACACTTTGTTTTTAAATGGTGATGATGCAGACATCCGTGAATTGATGACAAATATCAGTTCGACTAAATTAATACCTATAATTGGCAACAAGAAAATTGTTGTGATTGACGAAGCCCAAAGAATTCAAGAAACAGGTTTGGCATTGAAAATAATTCATGATAATTTTAAAGATGTTCAATTAATAGCAACTGGTTCATCTGCATTTGAACTGGCAAGTAAAATAAATGAACCGATGACCGGAAGAAAATTTGAGTTTTTTCTTCAACCTTTCTCTTTTGAAGAAATGGTTAACCATCATGGATTTCTTGATGAAAAACGTTTGATTGAACATAGAATGATTTTTGGTTATTATCCAGACATCGCTTTAAATATGGGCGAAGAATTAAAACTTCTTAAATCACTTGCTTCAAGTTTTTTGTATAAGGACTTACTTGCTCTTGAACAAATCCATAAACCTTCGCTATTAGAAAAAATTTTAAAAGCACTTGCTTTACAAATCGGAAATGAAGTAACCTTTAATGAGCTTGCCCAACTTCTTGGTTCAGATAAAGGTACAATTGAGAAATATATTGATTTGCTGGAAAAAGCATATATAATCTTTAGGTTAAATGGTTTAAACAGAAATGTAAGAAATGAAATCAAAAAAGGTAGAAAAATCTATTTTTACGATAACGGAATTAGAAATGCAATAATTGATAATTTTTCACCAGTTTCATCACGCCAGGATAGAGGTGGGTTATGGGAAAACTTCATAATTAGTGAAAGGCACAAATTTCTCATTAACCACGACACTGACTATCAAAGTTTTTTTTGGAGAACAACTCAGAAACAAGAAATTGACTACATTGAAGAAAAGAATAATAAACTAAATGCATTTGAGTTTAAATGGAATCCCAAAAGAAAAGTTATTTTATCAAAGACCTTTTTAAATGCTTATCCTGATACTGATTTTCAAGTTATTTCTCCCGATAATATTGAAACCTTTATTCTTTAGTAATAGCCTAAAGTTTTGAATTAGAAAAACAAATAGGATTTAAAATTCCTCCTAATATCCATATTATTGCTATCGAAATTGTTGAAGATGAAGTTTTCGGAAATGATTATTCTCCCGAAATTCAAAAACGCTATTCTGAGTTTTATAAGGAAATTAGTGAGTTTGTGGTTGGGGTTGCAAAGGGGGAATTATCTGTGTAGATTATTTAATGAACACGATGAAATCAAGCACCAACTGAGAATTATACAAGTAATTTGCTTCAAATGAACTTACGTTTATTTTTATTATATCATCCCCCAATTAATATTGTATTAAGGATGCATAGAATAATACACAAATTTTAGGCTTGACAAAAAAAAAGACCTTTAATAGAAAAAGGTCTTTTTTTATTGGTATATTTTTTCTTATTTTCTCACTATAAATTTTGATGCAATTTTTTCTTTTCCTGCAATCATTTGAGCAATATAAGTTCCATTTGATAAATCATTACAGTCAATAGAAATTTTATGAGTGCCTGCAGATTTTTGTCCCAAATCCATTGTTTTAACAATTCTACCACTAATATCATAAATGTTAATAGTAGTTTTTGCAGAATTTTCTAAATTAATTGAAATATTTGCAAGGTCAGAAACAGGATTAGGATATAATGAAAGTGTTGGTTTAGCAGATACAATAGTAGGTTGTGGTTGTTTTATTGAGAGATAATTTTCAGTCTTAAAAATTCCTCTGCCGTGAGTACCTACATATATAGTTCCATAATTCTCTGTTTGTGGAAATGTAAGAGTAAATTGTTCTCCTTGTATTGTAAGAGTAATAGATTTATAAGGGAAATTATTTGTTTGTTGTCGAATCATATACACTGGAACGTGAGCCAATCCTGTGTTTTCATCAGACCAGCTTGGTGAAGGTGAATTAATATTTTTAGTTAAATAAACGCCGTATTCTGTACCGACAATAACAGTATTATTATTAATTATTTCAATCACAGATGCATAAACCGGAAATTTAGGTAAATTCCCCTGACGTGAATAGAAAGTTGGACCGGAAGCAGAAGTATCCAAAGCGTTTGTGCTTCTATAAATATAGACTGTGTTTCCGTAATTTCCTAAAGTAACAACAATATGATTAGCATCAGTTGGGTCAACAGCGATTGATGTGATTGGTCTTGAAACATTCAAATTTGATAATTTTTTGACTTCTATAACAGAATTGGCACTAACAATATCGGTATTTACAGAATCATAGGACAAAGACAAATTTGATATTCTATATAGATTTCCACTTTTTGTTCCAACAAATAACACATCACCATCTTTTGAATAAGCCATACATTGGGATGTTCCGCTAACGCTTGCAATTTTATACCAGTCAGGTATTTTAGAAAAATCAAGAACCTGTCTTGTCATATAAACACCTCCGTTTAAACCAACAAAAAACTTGCTTTGTACAACATCTTTAATATATATAGTCTCTCCTTGAATAACAGCACTTGTTAAAGTATGTTTAATAGGATATGACAATGTTTTACTAAGGACAGTAACTTCAGTTCCGGCAGGGTAGTTTGTGTCTGCTACTATAGCTATTGTGTCTTGAGCATTTTGGTCATTTACGTTTTCCCATAATAAGAGAGGAGTAACAAAAGAAGCGAAAGCGCCAGTTCCAGTGTCTCCAAGATTTTCAATTCTGTTGCTAAAAAAACTTCGTTTAGTAATTCCAATGTCAGGAGATCTTAATAATCCACCATAATAAACTGTAGTAAAATAAGCATATGGATAAATATGAGAGAAAGCGCACCAGCCACCGTCACCGCCTTGAATTTTTCTTGCATTCATTGGAGTATTACCATAACCGTCAATAGCTAAAGTTCCGTTATCCTGAGTTCCGCCCATAACCTTGTCATCATGTGAACAAGCCACTGTATAGAATTGAACTGTATTATAATTAATATTTCTTGTATGCCAGTGTTGACCACCATCTACTGACCTTGATATTCCACCATCGCTGCCAGAATAAATTATGTCAGGATTTGTAGGATTGAAAACATAAGTGTGCTGGTCTGCATGAATATATAATGAACTCTTAGGGTTTAAGAACCATAGTGTTTTTTGTGTCCATGTTCCACCTAAATGCCATTCCCATAAATCAATTCCACCAAGCAATATTTTATCTTTATTATTAGGATAAACTCTTATTGTATTATCATAATTGCCTTGATTTCTAAAGGGCTGAAAGGTTTGGCTTCCGCCTGGACCTATTACTGACCATGTGTCTCCTTTATCGGTTGACCTGTAAATTCCGAGTAATTGTCTGTCAGATGCAGCGAGACTTGCATAAATATAATTTGGGTCTGATGGTGCATAAGCAAGTTCAAGTCTTGAAATTCCGGTTGAAGGTAAATCTCCGGTCTGACCGGCAGATTGATTTGTATAACTGGCACCGGCATTTGTTGAAATATAACATCTTCTTGAAATTGAAGCTGCTACACTTTGGTCGCTTGCAACCTGAACATCTTCAACATTAGCATTTGCAGGTGTGCCTGTAGCAAGAGTCCAGCTTGTACCTTGATTGTCGGAATAGCGTAATCCTTTGTTTGTTGCCATATAAACTCTACCATTTACCGGGTCGCATGCAATTTCGTTAATAAAATCCCAATTTGTTGAAGTTGATGATAAAAGTGTGAAGGTATTTCCATCTGTTGATTTAAATACTCCTTTACCAATAAAACCTGTACTTCCGTTAGCAATACCACCACCGGGAGCAAAACTTTCTCCTGTTCCATAATAAATATTTCCGAATTTATCCTGAGCAATACATGAGATTGCAAGGTTTTCTGCCATGTCGTTAAGTTTTATCCATGAACTTCCAGCTGTTGTTGATTTCCAAATACCTCCGGAAACACTTCCTGCAAACATAATGTTAGGATTATCTTTATCAATAAGAATTGCTCTTGTTCTACCACCAATATTATCCGGACCTTTTTCTTCCCATGTAAGATTTAACACACCTTTATTATTACTTGATTGAGCAAATGCTTCAACTTCTTTTCTTGCTTTTTTAATATCGTTATGGTCAATTTCGCCTGTTACTTGGTTATTTCTAATACTTGCAATATATTCCATTGCTCCTTTTATACCTTGCTGATTATGGATTTTAGCTTTTCTTGGGGTATATTTTTGTGATTTCTCATTAGCTGAGAATGTAAAAAAGATTACTACAGAACATACCAATAATGCTGAAGTAAGACTTAGAATAAGACGTTTATTTTTCATGCTTTAAATTATTTGTTTTTCCTATATAAATTTCTAATTTTTAAAAGTGGATAAAGATACAATCTTTTTTGGTTATTGAGTTGTAAATATACAAAATTTTTTACATAATTTATTAATATTTTTTTATTATTTCAAGAATAAAATTCAGAATTAATTATTAATTAAATCTTTTGCCAAAATTAAAGCTAACATAAAATGATAAAAATAAATTTATATCATTATTATAAGCCATAATAGGAATTGCTTTTGGATAATAATCTAAAATAATTCCAGCTTCAAGAGCTTTAAGAGATTCATTCCAGTCGCCGTATTCAAAGTTTAATCCAACTTTAGCATAAGCGCCTACATATAGTTTCATCTTGTCAATACCTTTTCCAAAGGGGCCTTTCCCATATATATCTTGAATTTGGTGTTTGTCGGGATTATATTTTTCAACTGTAAGAAGTATCTCATAAAAACTTGATGATTCGTTAATAATATATAAATAAACCGGTTTAACAAAACCAAGAGATGCACCTCCATAGTAGAAAAATCTTACTTCAGCACCTCCCCAATAAGGTTTATTGTTAATCACTTTTTGAATTCCATAGCCTACTCTACCTAAGTAAAGATTATTTAATTTTCCATAAAAATAACTTCTTGAATTTTCAAAATAGGGATTAGCGGTTTTAATTTCTTTTGGATGTTTCATTGTAACAAACTCAAACTCAATCATCCTTTTTTTAAAGCCATTTATGAATTTTCCTGTGCGATATCCGAAACCCCAGCCTGAAGAATGAATATTTATTGAGCCACTTCTCTCTCTTCGTAATAATATATTTCCATCAATATTTGATTCAGATTGAGAAAAAACAATAATGCTGAATCCAGTGAAAAAGATTATTAGTATGGATATTTTTATTTTCATAAATAATTGAAAATAGTTGAAGGATAGTACAAAATTACAAAATAAACTTAGAATTTTACATTGTAATAAAAAACAATGTTTAAAAAATTTACAGTAGGATATATGCCAAATATTAAAAAATAAATATATATTATACCGCTTTTTCTACTTGTGTATTAATTGTTTTTGAATATGGTTGAGAGCATCTTGGATGTTTGCTTGTATAGCATGATGAAAACAACATACATAATGTGAAAACTAATATAAGAGTTATTGCGACTTTTTTCATAGTTTTACTTTTGAAATTTTTTTATTTAAAATTTAATTTTATTTATGCAAAAATACGAAAAAATCAATGAATAAAGATTATTACATATATTTTTTTTAACAATTTTATTAAACATTTTATAACATTTAAATTTTTATAAATGAGTCAAATTAATCCATTTATTACAGAAAGCTGGGAAAGAGTTTTAAAAAAAGAATTCGATTCAGAATATTTTCTTTCATTAAAAAACTTTTTGCTGGAAGAAAAAAAGAAGTATGAGATATTTCCTCCCGACAGTCAAAGATTTTCTGCTTTTAACCTTACACCATTTGAAAATGTTAAAGTAGTAATTATTGGTCAGGACCCATATCATGGATATGGACAAGCGCATGGTCTTTGTTTTTCAGTACCTGAGGGTGTTAAAAAACCACCATCTTTGCAGAATATTTTTAAAGAAATTAGAAATGACCTTGGATTTTCGATTGCTGAAAGCGGAAACCTTGAGGGCTGGGCAAAACAAGGTGTTCTATTACTAAATGCAATTTTATCAGTTAGGGCAAAACAGCCGGGTTCGCATCAAAAACAAGGTTGGGAGGCTTTTACAAATGCTGTAATAAAAGAACTCTCTGATAAAAAAACAGGTCTGGTTTTTTTGCTGTGGGGAGCTTATGCTCAGCAAAAACAAGATTTGATAGATATTTCAAAACATTATGTTTTGAATTCAACACATCCTTCTCCCTTCTCGGCTTATAGAGGATTTTTGGGATGTAAACATTTTTCTAAAACTAATGAAATTTTAAGTAAACAAGGTTTGAAAGAAATTGAATGGGGTGGTTTAAAAGATGATTTATTTACAATATAAAATCATAGCATTTTTAATAGGATGAAATTTAATTTTTAATAATTCGTTAAAAATGAAATATAACAGATAAATAATAAATTATTTTGAAATTAATTTACTGTAAAATATTATTAATAATTTTTCTTAGTTGTTTTTGTTTTCAAGCATATTCACAAACTTATGAATTATTGCTTATTGAAAATTCAGGAACTGACAATAAGTTCTTAAATAAATTAAATTATAAAAAAAAATTTCCAATAAAGGAAAGTAGAAAAAAGGAGCTAAACGAGATTATCCTATATTTTTATAATGAAGGATTTATAACAGCAAGATTTGATTCGCTAATTGATGATTCTTTGCTGTTGAAAGCATATTTGAATATTGGGGAAAAGTTCGAGCTTGCTTATTTAAGAAAAGGAAATGTTGATGATGCTTTGTTAAGTGAAGTTGGGTACAAAGAAAAATTATATTCTGATAAAGCTTTTAATTATGATGAAATTCGGCAGCTTAATGAAAAGATTCTAACCTTTTGCGAAAACAATGCCTATCCTTTTGCTTCAATAAAATTGGATAGTATTATTATCGACAGCAATTCAATTACTGCAAGTCTTATGCTTAATAAAAGTTATAAAATAATTATTGACAGCATAATTATTAAAGGAAAAGCAAAAATTTCAAATTCTTATATTTATAATTATCTCGGAATAAAACCTGGAGATTTTTATGACGAATCATTGGTTGAAAAAATTAGTGTAAAACTTAAGGAATTACAATTTGTAAGAGAAATCAAGCCGTTTAATATAGTTTTTACTGAAAAAGATGCAAAGATTTATCTTTACCTAAATAAAAGAGATGCAAGCTCTTTTGATGGTGTTATTGGAATTTTACCTAATAATGTAACAACAGGAAAACTAATGATTAATGGAGATGTTCGTTTGAAACTATTAAATTCTTTTAACAGAGGTGAGTTGATTGATTTTAATTGGCGAAAACTTGAGCAAAGCACACAGGATTTGAAATTTAATATTGTTTATCCTTATATTTTAAGAACACCTTTTGGGATTGATTATAAATTTTTGCTTTTCAAAAAAGACACTTTATATTTAACACTTAAACACAACATCGGTGTTCAATATATTTTTGGCGGAAATAATTATCTAAAAATTTTCCTTGATAATTATCAATCATCATTGGTTAACACTGAGGGATTAGAGAATTTAACCGTTTTGCCAAGTTATGCAGATATTAAAACAAATCTTTTTGGGTTGGAATACAATTACATTAATCTTGATTATCTTTATAATCCTCGTAAAGGTTATAGACTAAGATTGTCAGGAGCAGCGGGGATAAAAAACATTGAAAAAAACGGCAAAATAAATCAAGCTCTTTACGATAGTTTAGAACTGAAAACAACTCAATATAATTTTGAAACGGAAATTAATTTTTTTATTCCTATTCTAAAAAGAAGCACAGTTTTAATTCGTAATCAATCTGCATACATAGCAAATTCAAATTTATTTGAAAACGAATTATTCCGTATCGGTGGACTAAGAACAATTCGCGGCTTTGATGAAGAATCCATCAAAGCATCATTGTTTTCAATATTTTTAATTGAATACAGATATTTATTTGAACAAAATTCGTATTTTAATATTTTCTTCAATGGAGCATATTACGAAAAAGATATCCATAATGAATTTATTTGCGACAGGCCTTTAGGTTTTGGGCTTGGCTTAAACTTCCAGACAAAAGCAGGAATTTTTTCAATAAATTATGCACTCGGAAAACAATTTAACAATTCTGTTGACCTGAAATCAGCAAAAATTCACTTTGGAATTGTCAATTATTTTTGATGTGTTTTTTGAATTCTCAACTTTTTCTAAAAATCAGCCGATTATAATTGTTTATTAAAAATAAACTTTCTATTTTTGCACCCCCTAAAATTTAGGGCGAAATTAACCCGATTGTTTAACCAGTTTCGATTCTTTATAATAAATAAAATAAATTTAGAACGAAACACAAAGAAAATTAAATGGCAGAAAATGATGTCAATAAATCAGAGGAAATTACCGAAAAACCTGTGATTAAAGAAGAAAATCAAGAAAAAATAATTGATGCTGAAAATACTGATAAAGTTGAAAGCGAAGAACAAAAAGTCAGTAAAGCTGATAATCTTGATGAAAACAAAATAGACGAAAAGTCTGAAACAGAAGAAGCAAAACCCGAAAAAGTCGAAGAAAAAATCGAAGAGAAAGTAGAAGAAAAGGTTGAAGAGAAAGTTGAAGAGAAGGTAGAAGAAAAAGTAGAAGAAAAGATTGAAGAAAAAGTTGAAGAAAAGGTAGAAGAAAAAGTAGAAGAAAAAGTAGAAGAAAAAGTAGAAGAAAAAGTAGAAGAAAAGATTGAAGAAAAAGTTGAAGAAAAGGTAGAAGAAAAGATTGAAGAAAAAATCGAAGAGAAAGTTGAAGAAAAGGTAGAAGAAAAAGTTGAAGCAAAAGAAGAAGAAAAACCTGAAGATAAAAAAATTGAAACTGAAGCTATTTCTGATATTTTACCTTTAGAAGACCAATCACCTGAAGATTTTAATTGGGATATCGTTGGAAAAAAACATGATGATTATTCCAAAGAAGCCAGAAAAAAACTTGAAGGTATTTACGAAAAAACTTTAAGTTCAATTGTTGAAAAACAAGTGATTGATGGCTCAGTTGTTAGTATGAACAATCGTGAGGTTGTTGTAAACATTGGATACAAATCAGATGGTGTAATTTCTTTAAACGAATTAAGATATAATCCCGATTTAAAAGTTGGTGATACAGTTGAAGTTTATGTAGAAAGCCAGGAAGATATGTTAGGGCAGTTAGTACTTTCACACAAAAAAGCAAGAGTTTTACGCTCGTGGGAAAGAATTAATAACTCTCTCGAAAATGATGAAATTATTAACGGTTTCATAAAATGCAGAACAAAAGGCGGATTAATTGTTGACGTATTTGGAATTGAAGCATTTTTACCGGGTTCTCAAATTGATGTTAAACCTATTCGTGATTATGATGTTTTTGTTGGCAAAACAATGGAATTCAAAGTTGTTAAAATTAATCATGAATTTAAAAATGTTGTTGTTTCTCATAAAGCTCTAATTCAGGATGAACTTGAAAAACAAAAAGCTGAAATTATTGCTAAACTTGAAAAAGGTCAAATTCTTGAAGGCATTGTTAAAAATATAACTTCTTACGGAGTATTTATTGATTTAGGTGGTGTTGACGGATTAATTCATATTACAGACCTTTCATGGGGACGAATTAATCACCCAGAAGAAATTGTTGAATTAGATGAAAAAATCAAAGTCGTAATTCTTGATTTTGATGATAGCAAAAAACGAATTGCTTTAGGTTTAAAACAATTAGAACCACATCCTTGGGATTCACTTGACAAAAACTTAAAAATTGGTGATAAAGTTAAAGGAAAAGTTGTTGTTATTGCCGATTATGGTGCTTTTGTTGAAATAGCTCCCGGCGTTGAAGGTTTGATTCATGTTTCCGAAATGTCTTGGTCGCAACATCTTAGAACTGCACAGGATTTCCTTAAAGTTGGTGACGAACTTGAAGCACAGGTTTTAACTTTAGACCGTGAAGAACGAAAAATGTCAATGGGTATTAAACAATTAATTCCTGACCCATGGACTGATATTGCAGAAAAATATCCTATCAATTCAAAACATACTGCTACTGTTAGAAACTTTACAAACTTTGGAATTTTTGTAGAACTTGAAGAAGGTGTTGATGGATTAATTCATATTTCTGACCTTTCGTGGTCGAAAAAAATTAAACATCCTGCCGAATTCACAAAAATTGGTGAAGCTATAGAAGTTATTGTTTTAGAAGTGGATGTTGATAATCGCAGATTAAGCTTAGGTCATAAACAGTTGGAAGAAAATCCTTGGGATGTTTTTGAAACAGTTTTCACTGTTGATTCTGTGTATGAAGGAACAGTTATTTCTACTCTCGAAAAAGGTGCTATCGTTGCTCTACCTTATGGTGTTGAAGGATTTGTTCCAATGCGTCATTTGAGAAAACAAGATGGTGCTAATGCTAAGGTTGATGATACTTTGAATTTTAAAGTTATTGAATTTTCGAAAGAAAATAAAAAAATAATACTTTCTCATTCAAAAATTTATCTTGACATCGAAAATCAAGAAAAAGATAAAGAAGCTATCCAAAGAAAAAATAAAGCAAAATCTACTAATAAAGCTGTTAAGAAAATAAAAGAGAATCTCGAAAAAACTACTTTAGGTGATATTGGAGTTTTAGCTAACCTTAAATCAGAAATGCAACAAACAGAAAAAGATAATGCTAATGCTTTTCTGAAAAAAATGGAAGAAAAAAAGGTTGTAGCCAAGAAAGAAGTTGAACAGGTTGATGAAAAGGTTGAAGAAAAGAAAGAAGAAAAAAAGCCTGAAGTGAAGAAGGAAGCAAAAAAAGCAGAACCTAAGAAAGAAGCTAAAGAAGCAGAACCTAAAAAGGAAGCTAAAAAGGCAGAACCTAAGAAGGAAGCTAAAAAGGCAGAACCTAAGAAAGAAGCTAAAAAGGCAGAACCTAAGAAGGAAGCTAAAAAAGCAGAACCTAAGAAGGAAGCTAAAAAAGTAGAAAAGAAGGAAACTAAGAAAGATAAATAATTAGAAATTATTTATTAAATATTATAAAAAAAATCCCTTTTAGGGATTTTTTTTTACTTTTGTTTGTAACAAATACAATTTTGATTACATCATAAAACAAGATTAGTAATTAGTAAATTTTTTAAATAAATATTATGATAAAAAAAATATTTTTGGCAATTATAATTTCTTTTGTAGGAATTAGTTCAATGTATTCTCAATGTACACCAGGCTCATTTAACGGACCGGGCTTTGTTGACCCTGACACATCAGCAGGTTTGCCCGATGGAGTTGCCACTGCATTATACTGGGTTGAAATGACAACAGTTATCCCTTCTGATACTTTTGTGCCTGCTCTTGGCTATTCTGTAAACCTTGATTCAGCAGGAATCACAAGTATAACAGGCTTGCCTACCGGACTTAGCTGGGTTACAAATTCTGCAACAAATTATTGGCCCGGTGGAACAAAAGGGTGCATACTTATTTCAGGAATACCTTCTTCTTCAGAAGTTGGAAACCAACAGGTTGAAATTAATGTTGCTGTTCATGGAATGACCGTTGTGTTTCCAATTACTTTGGAATATGAACTTGAAATTCTTGATTCTATTTATATTGGAATTAATGAGAAATATAAGAATGATTTCATGGTTTTTCAAAATTCTCCTAATCCGTTTTCAAATCAAACTACGATAAAATATATAAATCCCAAAAACGAGAAAATCGAATTTGTAGTTTATAATATCATCGGAGAAATTGTTTATAAAGAATCATTTATAGCTAAAGCAGGAATTAATGAATTTGTTTTTAATCCAAAAGATATTCAAGCGGGTTTATATATTTATCAACTTAAAAACAAAAGAAATACTTTCTCTAAAAAGATGATTATTGAATAATGACATTTGCAGTAACAATTCTCGGAAGTAATTCGGCATTACCCATTTTAACAAGAAATTCAAGTGCCCAAATTCTTAACCATTACAATAGTTTGTATTTGATTGATTGCGGCGAAGGAACGCAAATTCAATTTCTGAAATATAAAATTAAGTTCAATAGAATAAATCATATTTTTATTAGCCATCTGCATGGAGACCATTTTTTTGGATTGATAGGTTTATTATCAACTTACCATCTGATGGACAGAAAAGACAGATTGAATATTTATGCTAATCCTGAAATTGAGGAACTAATAAATTTTCAATTGAAGGTTGCAAAAACAGAACTTCGATATCCATTGATTTTTCATCCTATTAATTCCGAAAAATCGGAGATGATTTTAGATGATGACAAAATCACAGTAAAAACAATTCCTTTAGACCATAAAATTCCTACAAGCGGTTTTGTTTTTATCGAAAAGCAGAGAGATAGAAATATTAAAAAAGAATTCTTGGCTATAGAGAAAGTTCCTATTCATAAGTTTAAAAGTATTAAAGCAGGAGATGATTATATTAATTCCGATGGGAAAATTTATAAAAACAAAGACATTACTTTGGCTCCACCAAAACCACGTTCTTATGCTTATTGCTCCGATACAAAATATTATGAGAAAATAATTCCGCACATAAAAAATGTTGATTTATTGTATCATGAAGCTACTTTTATGAAAGATAAAGAAAGAAATGCTATTGAAAAATTTCATTCTACAACTGTTGATGCTGCTAATATTGCTAAAAAAGCAAATGTGAAAAAATTAATCGTAGGTCATTATTCTGCAAGATATAAAAAGTTGGAACCACTGTTAGATGAAGTGAAAGAAATCTTTAAAAACTCTTTTCTTGCCGAAGATGGCTTGACTTTTAATGTTGATAAATAAATTAGCTGCTGGCTGTTGGCTGTTAGCTGGTCTTCGATGGTCATTTGTAATTTTAATTATTTTAAATTTTAGTCATTTTATGTACATAATAGCAGATAGTGGTTCAACAAAAACAGAGTGGAAATTAGTTTCTAAAGGCGAAATTATTGACTCTTTCAATACAATAGGACTGAATCCATATTTTGTTGATGAAGAAGAAATAAGCTCTGTTATTGAAAACAAAATTTCTTCTTTTGTTGATAATTCTAAAATCAAATCTGTGTTTTTTTATGGAGCAGGATGTTTGTCTGATGCAAATAAAAAAATCGTACAAACAGCTTTGTCGGGAGTTTTTAGTCATGCAAAGATCGATGTAGAAACAGACCTTTTGGGAGCAGCAAGAGCACTTTTTAAAAACAATAAAGGAATTGCTTGTATTCTTGGAACCGGCTCAAATTCCTGTTTGTATAACGGAAAAAATATTGTTGAAAATGTTTCTTCGCTTGGATATATTTTCGGTGATGAAGGGGGAGGAGTTTACATCGGGAAAAAACTAATTACTGCTTTTTTGCGTGATGAGCTTCCTGAAGAAATTAGAGAAAAGCTACAAGCCGAATACAAAATAGACAGAGAAACAATATTGAATTCTGTTTATAAAGAAAATTATCCCAATCGCTATCTCGCTTCCTTTTGCATCTTTGTTAAAGACAATATCAGCAATCCTTTTCTCGAAGAAATTGTTAAAGAATCTTTCCGCGAATTTATTAAATATCAATTATCAAAATATTCTGATTACAGAAAAATACCTATTGGTTTCATTGGATCAATTGCTTTAAATTTTAAAGAGCAATTAGCAGAAGTACTTGAAGAAAATGGATTAAAGCTCAGTGAAATTGAGAAATCGCCAATAGATGGATTGATAGAATTTCATTCTTAGTAGTGTCTGCAAGAAAACCCAACAAATTTTGATTTTCAGTGAGTTTTTCCCCAAGCCCTGAAGGGTGAACTCACAGAAAATCAGCCTACCCTTCAGGGTAGGGGAAAGGCTGATTTGAAATTTAGGATTTTTTCTTGCAGATTCTTAGTCTTAAACTTTATGCTTTTTAACACCGAATTTGCAATTTTTTATCTTTTATAATTGATTGCGTCAATAACAAAGATTGGAATAAGAATTGAAATATAGGCAAAAATATCCCATAGGTCGTAAGTTGCGTCATACCAATTCAAATACTGGGCTCCTTCAATTGAAAAACAAACGAAAAGAAAAATCAGCACTGTCCTAAGAGGTGTAAAAAAGCGAGTCCATTTATTTTCGGAATATGTGGTGAAAAGACCTCTAAATAAAATATAATTCCATGCAGGACCAGTCATATCTAAAACATATCCATTCCAAAAACTGCCAAGATTAATCCAGATAGTAGATATTCCTGTTAGACCAAAAACAAAAAGGCAAATAGCCCAGTATGGAGCTGATTTGTTATGTTTGTATTCTGCTGTGTTTTTCACTTTTTTATGAAATTGTTTTATTTAGCTAGAATCATTTAATATCTTTCTATTCTTTTTATTTCGGTGCTTTTTTTATTATTCTCGAAAATATATCTCTAAATTTCACAGTATATTCAACTAACCAATTTAGTGCTTCTTCAACTTTTTGTTGGTCACTAAAATCAGTTGATTGTTGTAAATAAATCACTTTGTCTCTATTGTCAGGATTTGGATTCCAGATTAGATTCTGTCCAATTGCTTTTTCAATTTCTTTTTTTTCTTGTTCCAAATATGGTAGCATTGTATCAGCAATTTTATTTCCGATATAAATTCTAACTCCAACCATATTTTCTTCTGTGTTGCAAGTATTCGAAATATGAATATTTGATTTTCCTAATGAAACGTCAAACCAATATTGAGGTCTGGGTGTTTGTAGTGAAGGAATTTTTTTTGTTTTGGCAAGTTTGTCTTTAAATTTATTCCAGAACTCAAATTGAAATTTCCTACTGTCAGATAAATCTTCAACGGCTTTTGACCTTGCAGCTTGTCTTACGGCTTGATTGGGTTTACTAAAAACATTAAATTTCAATGCAGCATTACTTTCATCAATCTGCCAAAGTTCAATTTGGACACCAAAAAATGAAATTTCATCTGTTGTATGGTCATTTAACCAGTCTAATGATTTTTTATGTTCTTCAGTGAAATTAGTTGCAATCCAAATTACAGAGGATGCATCAAGAACAGAAGCGTATGTTATTGATTTTCCAAGATGGTCGTGATTTGTTTTTTCAAGTTGGTTTTCAATTACTACATATTTCCCAGTTCCAGTATCTCTTGCCAAGATGTCTGCTGAATATGGACCAACAGCAACTTCTGTATTCTCAACTTCTAATTCAAGCCCAAGTGTTTTGTTTAATTCTTCAATGTTATTTGCAAGCCAAGGTGTAAAATCTTTTGCTTCATTGTTCCATTTTTTCCTTGGTGTAATTGTCTTTAATTTCCCTAATTCCATATTATCAATTTTATAGTTGTCGTTTCTTTAAACTGAACACAAACTCGTAAATAAATACCAATAATAGTGTTTAGCTAATCACCATTGTTTAAGTTATGTTATGCTTTATTTTCCAAAGGTAGAAAAAATATTTTAAAGAATTAATTATTTTAAAGAGCTAATAAAAAAATACAAGAATCTGGTTTGGAATTTACAAATTTTTAAAAAATCGCTAATGGATGGGTTGGGTGTTGTGTGTAGGCTTTTTTAATTTATTATTTGCCAATTTTATCATTTTTTAATTGGGTTTATTAAAAGTTTCTTGTCTTATTCTGCTTTCTTTTTTAGTTTTTTAAATATGAATGGTACAAAAAATACTGCAAGTGCTCCAATAAATCCAAAAATTATGGCATTGTTTAGATTATCTTTTGAAGAGTCATAATTAATATAAGTCAAAATTGCCCCCAAAGGAATATAAATCATAAGGCTTATTAAAAATTCTTTCTTATTCATAATGTTGATGTTTTATATTAATTAATTCGCCATAGTTTTAAGCTTACACATAACTTGAAAATAAACACAATTAACCCTTTTTTTTCAAACAATCTTCATTATGAAAAAAAGCATTAATATTTCCAAAGGTAGAAAAAATATTTTAAAGAATTAATTATTTTAAAGAGCTAAAATAAAAAATTACAAGAATCTGGTCTGGAATTTACAATGGTGGGGTGGGTTGTTTCTTAATTAATAATTAATTGTTTTTATTTGTGAATAGATAAATAGGAATTGCAATTCCTCCCATGAAAAACAGAAACCAAATCCATAATCCTCCCATTTTTTTCTTAAAAGCGTTTATTAAACATATTAGCCATGGAATTATAAGACCAATAGAACCAATTAATACTTTAAGAAAACTTATTTCAGGTTTTGAAAAAACTCCGAAAAGAAAAATTCCCATAAATATTAAATATAAAATCCCTACAGTAATATTTAGTTGTTTTGTCATCTTTAATCAGTGTTAAATTAAACTTTCATAAGTTAATTGTTTTTTCCAAAGGTAAAGAAATATCATAAATTTATAATGAAAAAAAAACCTGCAATTAATCACAGGTTTTTCTAACACAAATCTATTTTTCAATAGAAAAGAATTAAAAAACTGAAAGATGCAGTTTGCTGCTGTTATATTTAAATAATTCTCCTTTATTGTTCAAGGAATTTTCCTGATTGCTTTCATCTTTAAGGAAGTCTTCGAGATACTTATTAATTTCGTTCGAAGTAATAGTAATTGGTGCACCATTAGAAATTGCTTCAGTAATATACGAATGCAAAAGGTTGTTGTAAGCATTCACAAAAATATCATGAGTAGCAAAAATATCGCAACCAATCACTTTATCGCCGGAAACGGCAATCATCCCGACAACCGTTGGGTCATTATTCCAGGCAGATTTAAAAACATTGAGATATTTCTTCAATTTATCATTATAATCTTTTGATTTTTCTAAAGCTGTATAAGCTCCAGTACTTGAGCTAACTTTATTTTTTGAATTAACCTGGCTGACATTTGACCATACTTCCGATTGGTTCTTATTAACTATTGCTGCTTTCCTAACATTTTGACTTACTCCGTTGGAATAACCATCAAATTGATTCCCTGAACTTTTAGTACTCCACCTTCCTCTTTCAACACAATATGCAGAGATGTTTTTCTTTTCATTGGGTAGAATTATCACATCCGAACCTATGATTCTATCCTGTTTTCCTCCTTTAACAATTTCTCCTGCCATTAAAAACAATGTGTCTTTCGAAATGTTTTCAGCATACAAAGTGTTGACTGTTCCCGAAGAACTTACTTCTGTTATTCTGATTTTATTTTCTTTTATTGCATTTTCGAGATTTTCAAACTTACTAATGTTTTTATGAACATCGGTAAATACTTTGTTGGCTTTAATCGGATATATCTTTATAATATTGTCGTTAGAACTTCTCAACTCCCTGTATTTTGGTTGAAGGTTGTCCAAGTTGTATTGTGCTTGCATGCTAATAACTGTAAAGATTCCGATAAATAATAAAATGTTTTTTTTCATGATGTTTAATTTTTAGGTTAGTTAATAATTTAATTTCTTTTCGAATTTTAAATCAAAACTACTATGCTATTAAGTCGAAAAAAAGACACATTTAGGAAGTGCGGCTTTCGATTTAGGGAAAAGGGTATTTTATTGATGCAAGGAAATAATGAAGATAATTGAATGATAGCGTAACAAAACTTGTCCGTCTGGATGACAACCAAATATTAAATTTAGGATAGCTCAGAAACGAATTATCTAAAGCTGTTATACGATTAGGCAAAGCTGCTTTCTGTTTAGATAGAAGCTCTAAAATTGAAGAAATACTAAAAAATATTTATTACTTTTACTTTTTTAAAAATCAAAGTTCATGTTTAAAAAGCTCATATATACGCTGCTGTTTTTATTAATTATTATTTCGAATATTTATTCGCAAAATAATTCAGTAATGCAGAATAAATCGTTTAAGAGAGTAAATAATTATTCTTATTCGGATATTGACAAGCTCCTTGATTCTGTTAGCATAAGTCTTAAAAATAATCCCGAAAAAGCTTTTGATTATATTGAAATGGCGATGATTCTTTCAATAGAAAAAAAAGACAAAATTAAACAGGCAGAAACTTTTGCAGTATTAGGAGCTTATTATGAATTTTATAAACAACATGACCTTGCTGCTATTAATTATAAAAAAAGTGCTGAGCTTTTTGGCGTTAGTAATTCTAAATATTTTGACAATTATTTGATTGCAGCACAACAATTCTACAAAGCCGGACAACATGAAAAAAGTATTAAAATATATAATCTTCTTCTTAAAAATAAAATTGATAAGCGTGAAAAATTAAGTATTCTCGAAGGTTTAGGAGATAATAATTATTCTCTTTCTAATGTTGATTTAGCTTTAAAGAATTTCAAGGAAGCAGACAAACTTTCAAAGAGACTGGCTGAGGTTGATAAGAACACTGAAATCAAACTTAAAATCGCCAATATTTTAACACAAAAGAAAGATAATGCAGCATTGGGTTACTTAAATGAAGCAAATGTTCAATCAAATACAACTGCCAACGGAAAGCTTCAACTGGAATCACAAAACCGGCTTGCTGATTTTTATGCATCTAATAGAATGTATAAAAAGGAAATTAAATCACGTAGTTCAATTAGTGAAATTCTGGATAATAATAGTGAAGTATTAAAAAAACAAGACATCAATGTTGCTGAAGAATCATACAGAAATAACACTTATATAGCCCAAACTTTAAACACCCAAAATCAGTCTAAAGATGCTCTTGAATTCATAAAAAAGAATGAAAAATTAGAACAAGAAAACATTGGTATTGAGTTTAAAATTGAAGCAGCAAAAACACAATCCGAAACTTATGCAGAATTGGGACAGGGGAACAAAGCTATAGAAAGCTATAAAGCTTATGTTGCACTTGTTGATGAATTATACAGGATTAAAGAAAATGAGATTAACAAAGTAATTGATATTTCAAAAAAACTTTCCGACAATCAAAACCGAATTGTAATGATGGAGCAGGATAAACAATTGTATGATATCCAAATTCAATCAATGGAAAAAGATCAGTTGTTAACTACAAAAAGTAATAAGTATCAAAGGAATTTTATAATACTTCTTTTTATCATTGTTTCACTTCTGATTTTTGCTTTGTTCAGTGCTTATCAGAGAATTCGGATACAGAAAAAACATAATCTTTTTCTCGACCTAAAATCCTTGAGAGCACAAATGAATCCGCATTTTATTTTTAATGCTTTAAATTCCGTAAATAGTTTTATTTCTAAAAACGATGAGTTAAATGCCAATAAATATCTTGCCAGATTTTCAAGATTAATTCGAAGTATTTTAGAAAATTCAGACCATGACTTTATTCCTTTATCAAATGAAATAGAACTTTTGCAATCCTATCTCGAACTCGAAAATATCCGTTTTGCTGATAAATTCAAATATAGTTTTGAAGTTGACAAAAATATTAATCCAGATGAATTCAGAATACCTCCAATGTTAATTCAGCCATATATTGAAAATGCTGTGTGGCATGGTCTAAGGTATAAAGAGAAAGATGGATTTTTGAAAGTTGAGATAAAAAAGGAAGAATCTCAATTAAAAGTTGAAGTAATAGACAATGGAATCGGAAGGGCAAAATCTCAAGAGCTTAAAACCGAAAACCAGAAAAAGAATAAATCAAAAGGTATAATGAACACTAAGAAACGTTTGGAAATACTTAATAAATTGTACAAACAAAATATTGAATTGAATATCGAAGACATAAATGATAAGCAGGAAGGAACAAAAGTTACATTATTAATTCCTGATATTAAAAATTAATATGAAAATTAGAGCAATTATAGTTGAAGATGAACTTCCGGCAAGGGAAACTCTGGAAGCATATTTGCAAAAATACTGTCCCGATGTTAGTGTTGTTGCTACTGCTTCAAATATTGATGAAGCAATTGTGGCTATCCGCAATAATGATGTTGAGCTTCTGTTTTTAGACATTGAATTGCCTTATGGAAATGCTTTTGACCTGATTGAGAAAGTTGGCAAAAATGATTTTGAAATTGTTTTTGTTACAGCATACAGCGATTATGCAGTTGAAGCTTTGAACAAACAGGCTGCCTATTATATTATGAAACCATTGGATATCGAAGAACTTATTAAAGCTGTTGAAGAAGTTAAAAACAGGTTGTCCGGTCAGAAGATTCTCGACAATTTTAATAAGGCGAAAAACTATGATGCAGCTCAGACAAACAAATTTATGTTTCCTCATCAATTTGGCTTTGACCTTTTAGAAATTGGTACGATTATCAGATGTGAGGGTGTAGATAACTACACAAGATTTCATTTTACAGATGGCTCTTCCAAGCTAATTAGCAAGACTCTGAAAAAAATTGAAGAGCAGTTATCTGATTATGGTTTTATGAGAGTTCACAAATCAAACTTAGTAAACTTAAGACATATCATTAGTTATCGCAAAGGAAAAGCAGGTTCTCTTGTCATGTCCGATAAATCAGAAGTTATGATAGCTTCGGGTAAAAGGAATAAACTTATGGAGCTTCTGAGTTTGAAAGCTAAATAACAACTGCTATTAATTATTTTAATAATAAATTAACTTCCTCACAGTTGCCCCACTTTTTGAAGATATTTTAATATAATAAACTCCTTTTGCGAATTTGTTTAAATTAATTTGTTGAGAGTATTTTACTTCAAAGTTTGATAGTTCATCTTTCCACAATATTTGTCCGAGCATATCAATTAAAGAAATTTCTAAATTCTGATTTTCTGTTGAATTAAACTCAATATTAACATTATTATGAGCTGGATTAGGATAAACTTTAAATTCATAATTCGTATATTGTGATTCATCCTCCATTCCAACATGAACTTCATTGCCACAAGTAATCCCATCTTTTTTAAAGTAAACAATATTTCTTTTGGAAGTAGAACCATATGGAGGAGATGGTCCAGAAAATACACTAAGATTCATATCATAAATTCCAAGACCGCAAACTTGAATAGAGTGGCCCATTAATGGAGGTCCTTGTGTATCATAGTTCCCCCAACAATTGCTTATTAAGCAATATACTCTTTCCATAGGTATTCTTTTTATAGTCCATAATTTAAATCCACAATAATCAGATTTTGTTAAACTAATATCGTTTAAAATATACATACCATTAACACCATCAAAAGGTATTTCACATATTTTCCAACTTGTCATATACAATAATTCAATTGTGTCAATATTCTGAGTTAAGCTAATTAAATCAATAATTTCTCTTTTTACATTGTAAACAACTTTATCTAGGCTATCAGTTCGATTAAGAAAATAGTATTTGATATACCGATTCTCATGATTTGGACCTGAGCTAGCGTAATAATCGTAGAACTGTATCTCATCACCAACATGATGGTCATGAACTGTTACAGAATTTATCTTTGTCAACCCTGCTTCTGGTGAAGTATTTCCAATTAGCTCTACCGCTTGAAGTACTTGTGGAAATTTATCAATTCTGAAGAAACAAACTAATCCCATTGATTTACCTATAATAATCTTCATTCCTTGTAGTGAAGAATTGAGAATATTACCTGAATTATCTGTATGAAGAACCATGAAAATTTGTACTGAATCTGAAATTGAAAGAATAGTCGTATCAATAATATTTTTGTAGATAATTTTAAAAATTTGTGTTGAATCTTGATAAAATACTGAGGTGTCACCGATTGAAAGATTAAAATCAAATTTTAAAGTATCATTTTTATTGGTAATAAAACTGTATCTCTTATTGTTGTCAGTTAAAGATTTAAATCCTATCCATGATGGTTTGCTTTGTTCAATGCATATTGGATAACCCCAAAAAAGACATGAAGGATCACCCATTATTGTTCCATTTAGTCCTAAATAATTGTAGAATACAGAATCTAAACCAACAGTTTTTGCTGAATCAAATGCTATACACCATGTCGAATCTTCCTGTGGAATATTGATGTATGCTTTTTTAGAGTTAGCATTAAAGAGTTTATAATCCTGACTTATTGCAAACATGGGCAATAATGAAATAAGAATTATTAATAACTTTTTCATAACACTATAGTTTAATAATTTTTGAATTATAAACTGGTTTATTTTTGGATTGTAGTTGGATAAAATAAACTCCTTTTGACTGATTACTCAAATCAATTCTATGCTGATACTCATAAGATGACTTTGAGTTATAATAAGTGGAAATAACTTGTCCGCTAATATTTGTAATTTTATATGATTGAATATCTTTTGCTTCGATAGTAAATATTCCTTTTGATGGATTAGGATATATTTTAATAAGTTTTGTTGAAGGTTTATAGAATTCCAAATCAGTTAAAAATTCAGAAATGAACGTAGCATATTGATTTTTTACTTCCAATATTGGAAAGGGAATAGGAGGGCAGTACCAAGTATCTGTAATAGTTGTAGAAGGATTATAGGGAGGAGCATTAACATATTTATCGATAGTTCTTAATTTTAAAACATTTGAATATGATTGTGATGGTAAAATTAAAGTTCCATAAGCATTTGCTATAACACTATCACTTCCATGCATGTTATAATATGGCCAACCTCCTAAAACAACTCCTTCATAATAATCAGTAAATGACGAATTATATGTAAATGGAAATTCCATAATCTTTTTTAATCTAGTATAAATACCGTGATAACTGTTGCAATTACCACCTCCTTCATAATAAAAACCATTTGATGAAATTTGATAGTTGTAAACGCTATTAATATTAATGTTATGTAGATGAATATTGGATTTTGGGTATTTGCCATAATAATACCCACCTTGTAAATAATCACCATTGCACAAAGAGTCTAAAATAGCAAATTCAACAGTGTCTGTGTTGGTTGGAATTATGTTTGAAAAATCCCAAATTATATTTGAACCGATTTGAATTGTATCTAGAAAAATAGAAGATTTAAGGATAATTTTATTTCCTGTAGAATATGTAAAACTTGTACTATTAATAATTGGTTGAGATTGTCCAATTATGTATGTCAAAACTAAAAGAAAAGAAAAAAGGAATTGTTTCATGTCTTTTGTTTTTAATTACGTCAACTCATAATACTATCAATTGTGTCAAGTGTGAATTTTTTGGTATTTATAATGAAATGTTAACAAATTAATCTGATATATAATCTGTATTAAGGATACCTGTATAGACCACTAAGTATTCTTACTTATTATAAAATAATTATAAACACACTTGAACAGACAAATATAATAATAATATTAAAAAAGCTCAATATTAATTTAATAATAAATTAATTTTCTAACAGTTGCTCCGCTTTTTGAAGATATTTTAATATAATAAACTCCTTTTGCGAATTTGTTTAAATTAATTTGTTGGGAATATTTACCTTCAAAGTTTGATAGTTCATCTTTCCATAATATTTGTCCGAGCATATCTATTAAAAAAATTTCTAAATCCTGATTTTCTGTTGAATTAAATTCAATATTAACTTTATTATGAGCAGGATTTGGATAAACTTTTAATTCATCAAAATTTGACAAATTATTAATTGAAGTTGAAACAATAGTTACTTGCTTTGTTATTGAATCTATTCCGCAATCGTTATAAGCAATTAGCTTAACATTATAAGTTCCGTTAGCAGAGTAAACATAGGTTGGATTTTCCAAAGTTGACATATTTCCATCGCCAAAATTCCACAAAACACTGTCTTCATAAGCAACACTATTTGTGAAGTTGACATCCGGTTCATTGTTAATAAATGAAAAATCAACCATAGGTTTCAAGCTGTCTGAAACAACAACATTCACTGGTATTCTCATACTTTTACAAGATTCTTCTATTATCTCCCAATCATAAAAATAATAATAATATCCTGTAGGATTACTTGAAGCACTGCTATGTTTTATACTAAGAATATTTTGAGTTATGTATGGAAAATTAATACTACTACTGGTGTTAGTATTTCTATATAAATTTGAGTTAGATGCAGCAGCAAGCCTTAAGTTAACTCCAACAGGAATATTAAAATCCAATTCAACTCTGGATTGCCCCGATGGTACATAAACAGTTTTAGATTGAATAACATTACCTGATGATGTTCTAAGAGTTATTGTTCTGCTTTTGCTTCCTGAAGCATAGACTTTTACTGATTTTAATTTAACCGCTTTAAAACAGTCAAAAACGAGATAATGTGCTGAGTTCAAATAACCGCCACTACCTGTATTATCTGTTTTTCCACCGGATTTTGGAGTGCCCCCAAAGTTGTTTTCAACATAATAGCTTGTTGTGCTTGGAGAAGTTAAAACAGGAGTTATATAAGTTAAACCTGTATCAAGTAAAGTTCCACTACTTAATGAATCGTACCAACAAATTGTTCCCATTCCTGCAATTGAAGCTTCTATAGTAACTGTTCCGGTGCCGCATCTTCCGGCTGGTGGAACAACAGGTATAGCCGGGATGTTGATTGTAACTATGCCGTTTTTTGTTATAGAATCTGAACCAAAAGAGTTTGTAGTAATAAGTTTGACGTTATAAAGTCCACTTGTGGTGTAGGTGTATGTTGGATTTTGTTGTACAGAAGAATTGCCATCGCCAAAATTCCATGCCCAACTTGAAGGACCATTTGATGATTGGTCAGTGAAGTCAATTATTCCCAGACAGCTTACCGAATCGGATACTTTAAAATTAGAAGAGGGTGCAGAATTAGGCATATTACAAATCCAATCAAGTTCAAAGCCGGGCATTGTTAATCCCTGGTCAGTAATTTGTCTGATAGTAATAGAACTTCCTGATGAATTTATTATTCCTCCATTTGGTAAAGATGTTCCGTCATAATTTCCTATCAATGTACTTGATGTGTTTGGTCCATCATAAATTTTTAAATAATCATATCCTGATTCAAAAGAAAATGAATTAAAATATAATGTTACTGTTGATGCCCCAAAAGGATTGATAGTTACTGAACCATCAGTATTATTAGAATAGTCTCCTGTACCACCATTATCGTATAATCTTCCGGAACATTTAATAATTATTTCATTGTTGCTTGCAGGAACTAAATATTTACAATATTGGTCAATATTAATATCTTGTGTATAAGTTTGATTGCCATTTGGTCCACTTACGGTTAAGCTTATTGTTTTTGTCCCACTTGTTGAGTAAACAATTGTTTGAGGTCCTATGGTATTTACTGTTGCCGGAACAGCTCCGTTTCCAAAGTTCCATAAATAACTTGTGATAGTTCCTGATGAAGCGTTAGTGAAAGTTATGCTGTCGCCAATGCAAAATTTGCTAGGTCCTATTGTAAATCTTGATTTAGGACATCCACCTGCAATAACAATTGTATCAACGTAAGGTTTATAATTGTGTTTTGAAATTGTTAATATACCCATACTACCTGCAACTGGTTGAAAGTTTATTATCCCATATCCATTAACAAGTTGAGTTATTCCTACCAATTCATCATCAACAACAAGTGTTGCGATGGCATCAAGACAAGTGCAGTTTGAAACAGCAAAAGTTGAGTCGTTTCCGCATTGAATAGTGTCACTGTTTGTTGCTGTTACTAAAGTAGGAACATCAGTCCATATTTTCATAGCCGGGTCACCAAAATAATTAAACAGTTCGCTTGTATATTTGTGAATTCCCCAAGTTTCACCCATTCTAATAAGGGCTTGATTTCTTACATAACCCATTGTAGCAATACTTGTATGAGATGAAAGATTGGGATTGCTAATTCCTCCACTACCTGTAAAGTTTGGAACCAATCCCGGATTTGCCCATATTGCGTCAATTAATCCTAAAGAAAGTCCATCATTATAGCCACTTAAACTTACTTCACCATGTCCGAAAACACCTACGGCTCCACCATCTGATTTTCTAAGGAAACATTCTGAAAAGCATTCCGGCTCAAGAAATTTTCCTGTTAAGCAATTTATGCTGAAAACAATCGGGGTTTTTATTCCGTTATTTAAGCTGTTAATATTTGATTTATTATAAGCAGGATCGCCCCATCCGTTAATACTTCCATGGTCGCGATGAAGAACATATAAAACTCCATTATTTATGCCTGCGTTAATATGACTGGCATTTCCGTTCCATGGAAAAGTTGGTTTTTTTAAATATGAAGGTAAAGGTTCACCTGCTGAGTAATTGCCGTTGTTCCAATAAAGTGGAGTTACACTATTTCCTGTAACATAAACCCTTTCAATATTAAAGTTCTGTGATGTGTCCATATAATTTCTTGCATCTTCGGCTGTTTGGGCAAAACGTCTTTGTGCATACCCACTGCCAGCATGTTGAAAGTAAGCAGCATGTAGAGCTTTCCTATATATTGTTGTGTCGTTTACAGGATGTTTTTCGTAGTTAATTATTTTTTGGATAACAGTATTTGCCATCGTAAGACTTGTTACAGAAATTCTCCCATTAGCCATATCAGGCACATAATCGTTACTTCCATTCATACATGCATAATATAGGTCGGATGCAAAATTTCCATAAGAGCCCGTAAGGATTTCTCCCGGAACATCACCATGGTCACCGATAATAACAAAGAAATCGGGTTTAGGTGTCCAGCTTTGATATTTTGAATGTATAATAGTTTTGACACTTGAGCTTGTCCAGTTTGCTGCTGAAAAAATTTCAACGCTATATCCTAATTGTCTTTTCCATTGTGCAAGATCTTCTGCTGCTTGCAAGTAATTTGTGTGAGTTATGATGATATAATTTTTTGCTGAATTGGGCGTTGATTGTTGATTTTTTACTTCGGTATTTTTTATTTCTTTTTTTATGCTTTGTCCGTTAAGGAAATAATTTGGAAGCATACTTTTGAAATATTCTGAATGATTTGAAACTTCAATAAATTTTGATGCTCCTAAAAATTCTATTTCATACTTAATTCTTGAGATTGTTCTGATTTTCTTTTGAGCAGGATTATATTGAACGGGTCTTATCTCAACTATTGCCATTGATATTTCCCGTAATTTTTGAATTTCAGTTATTTTAACGGGAGTTGCAGGATAATAAACATCCTGTTTGTAAAAGTCTTCATCAATTTCAAAATCCGGCTCTTTTGCACCTTTAGTATCTGTAGCCGGTTGCAGAGCAGGGTGAATCAAATAGTTTTTAAACTCTTTATATTCAATGTCAATAATTTTAATTTTTACATCTGCTCCTAAAGGAATTGCAATAATATCATTATGGCAGGGTAGGGCAGGTTTTCCAACTTCTTTGAGTTTTGAAAAATCTTTGATATTTAAATAAGAATAAACTTTGCCATCAACTTCTTTTTTAGCAACATTTGCTCCATGGAAATTATATTCAATTTGAATTCCATCTAAGCCTAAATCATTAAAACTTCTTATAACATTGTTGTCATTTCTAAGATTATTACTGAAATTTATAATGCTATTTTGCCCTGAAATATAAAAACTCAAAGCTATAAAACTTGTTATTAGTGCAATTTTCTTCATGTTTTTTGTGCAAATATTTATTGAATAATTATTTTCTTAGTTATAGTAATTTTACTGCTTGAAATTCTGACAAAGTAAATTCCTTTTTTAAATTTGTTGAGTTTTACTTCGTGAATTCCTATAAAATTATCTAATTCAAAATTTAATAAATTCTGTCCTGTTATATTATTAATTCTGATTTTATAATCCATTGATTCTTGAGTGCCAAAATTAATAAAAATGTTATTAAAAGTAGGATTTGGGTATAATGAGATATTAACAAAATCTTTTATTTTATTAATTCCTGTAGCAACAATGTTTATCGTTTGTGTAGTTGAGTCTTTTCCACATCCATTATCAACAACTTGTTTAACTGTGTAAGTTCCATTAGCAGAATAAGTATGAGTTGGATTTGACATATTTGAGAAATTTCCATCTCCAAAATCCCAATAACAAAGCCCGGGATTAGTTGTCTGGTCACTGAATTCAATTCTTGGGTCGTAGCTGGTGTAAGTATAGTTAGATTGAGGTGGTGCCTGAGCAATGTATGCTGTAACAGCAACTCTTGTACTCGTGCATTCCGGCTCTTTTACTTCCCAATCATAAAAATAATAGTAATAGTTAGTAGGATTGTTTGATGCACTACTGTATTTAATTTTAACTAAACCTGAAATTTCATAAGGATAGCTTACCCCACTATTATTTCTGTAAAGATTACGACCTTCAAGTTTAAAGTCATCTCCAACGGGAACGTAAAAGTTTAATTCAACTCTACTACTGCCACTTGGAACACTGACAGTTTTAGATTTTAATGTTGCTCCATTAGAATTTTTAAGTTTTATATTTTTTGTTCCGGCACTACTGGCAAAAACTCTAACGGATTTTATAATTATTGGTTTATAAGTATCGAAAATTAATGACTGATTATAGTTTAAATTTCCACCACCACCTGCATTATTAGGTTTTCCAACACTTTGAATTGCTTGTTCAATAATATTCTCAACATAATATGTTGAGGTTTGAGTAAGCAAAGGTGTTGTAAGGATTGCTCCGGTATCAATAAGATTTCCTCCTGCTTGAGCATCATACCACATTAATTTGCCTGTGTTTATTGAAGCATTAAGAACAAAAATTCCAGAATCACATTTTGCTTGTGATGGAGCAATGGGCGTTTCAGGAATATTAATATTTATAAGATTTGTTTTTGTTAAGGAATTCATTCCAATAATATTTGTAGCATCAAGTTTTACAGAATAAATTCCACTTACACTATAGATGTGTTTTGGATGCTGAGAAATTGAAGTATTTCCATCGCCAAAGTCCCATAACCATGAAATAGGTCCATTTAAAGATTTGTCAATAAACTTAATTTCGCCACTGCAACTAACTGTATCTGATGCGATAAAATTTATTACAGGAGCAGCAGTTGGATATTGACATAACCAGCTTGCAATAAAACCTTCATCAGTAAGTCCATTATCGGTTTCTTGAACTAAAGTAAGGGCTCCGCCTGTTGATGTTATTGTTCCTCCATTTGGCAAAGTGCTTCCATCATAGCTTCCAATCAATGGTGAATTAACATTAGCACCATCATAAATATGAAGATAATCAAAACCTGTTTCAAAGCTAAAAGTAGAGAATGTTAAAACTATTTGTGATGCTCCCGAGGGAGAAATAGTTGTTTTTACGTTCGTGCTATTCTGATAATTTGAAGGACCACCAGAATCGTAAAGTACACCATCGCATGTTGTTTGAAGACTGGAACCTGTAAGAGGCATAAAAACAACACAAGGATTTGCTGTGTCAATACTAACATATTCTGATTTAACAATTGAATCCAAACCGCAGGATAAGCCATCAGCAATAAGTTTTACTGTGTATGATCCAAAATTTGAGTAAGTATGATTTGGATTTACTTGTGTACTTGTTTGCCCATCACCAAAATCCCAATGAAAATTTGAAGCATTATTACTAAGATTAGTAAAATTAACAATTGCCGGAGGAGCACAAAAGCTTTTTACAACAGCAGAAAAATCGGCGTGAACACCCGAGACGTATGCGTTTCCAACACCTACAGCATGCCAGGCATTTGTTACAGCCTGAGCTTGTGGTGAACAATTTCCAAAAAGGTCGTTTGCTGCAATAATTGAATAAAATCTTGCATCTGAAAATTGAGATGTATTAGTTAAGTAAACAGTTAACAATCGGAATGCGATAGTAGCAGCTGAGTCAATAGAAATACCTGTTACAGAATAGGTGTCATTGTTGTCGTTTGTTCCTGTTCCACCTTGAGAAAGCAAATAAAACCAGTATGAAGGCACACCCATATTTGTGTGAACTCCTCCATTATCATTTGACCCGGCATACCAATAATTTCCTAAATAAGTGTCAGGGTCTCCTTTAGAATTTGGATTCGCCATTGAGCGCATTGCAGTACCAATATCTTCTCCTATTAGCCAGTTTCCCTGAGAACCTTTTGCATAAAATTCTATAGATGTTCCGAAAATATCACTAAATCCTTCGTTCAAAGCACCTGACTCATAAGCATAATCTAAGTTTGCGGAGAACTCTGTAAGTCCATGAGTGATTTCATGTCCAACAATATCAAGAGAAACTAAGGGTTGCCACGAGCTGTTACCATCTCCGAAAGTCATAAATTGCGAATTCCAGAAAGCATTAGCATAATTTACATCATAATGTACATAGCTTCTTAGCTTATATCCGGTGCCATTTATACTGTTTCTGTTATGAATGTTCCAATAGTAATCATAAGTCATTTCCATACCCCAATGGGCATCAGTTGCAACTTCATCTTTTTGTGCATTAATATTATTCCAGTAATTATCTGCATCAGTGAAATCTACAGCATTTCCATAGCTTGTTCCGGTGTTCATATCATAAGTTTCAATACCGTTTCCTCTTCCCGATTCTCTTAGTCTATAGGTTGAGTTATTGTAATCAGAAGTTATGTTTCTATTTCCGGAAAATTTTGTAACTGCTGTTCCTATTGAGTCGGCAATATGAATTTTGTCATTTTTAAGAAGGATATTCCCATTTGAAGCATCAACATAAATATCTGAACGACTTAGGGGTTTATCAGCATAAATGTCAAATTTATATGAATAACGATGGCTTCCTGAATTTTTATCTGTAAGAATTTCTATTTCACCTTTTGGGTAAAATGTTGCGTTTGGATTATCTTCAATTTCTTTGATGAAAATTTCTTCTTCAGGCATTTCCCATTTGTATTTTTCGGCATTAACCGACGAAAGAGCTATTGATAGAGCCTGAGACTCACTTAAAGAAATAGTATTCGTTGGTTTAATATTTGAAAAAAAAGTGCCATTCAATGCATAAACCTTATTGTTTTTTACATGGATTATAAACATAGAATTGCGAATGGGAATATTATTGAATTTGAGTTTGCATCTATAATGTGTAAAACCCAAATTATCAATTTCTGTGTTTAAATATTGTATCTCAATT
>Ga0307990_1000213_pt1 | contig 56177 bp, 53 predicted proteins | sample EllFjometagen129_FD_203168 | JGI IMG/M metagenome (GOLD analysis project Ga0307990, IMG submission 203168) | Marine microbial communities from Ellis Fjord, Antarctic Ocean - #129 | ecosystem: Environmental > Aquatic > Marine > Unclassified | place: Southern Ocean | collected 2014-10-08
CTTGGTCAAATGTATCAAGCGTTTTAAATAATTCCTTTATTTGATCTTGAACCTCCATATCTTCTAATTTTGAAGCCAAAGATAACATTTTTTGAACTATCAACCATATTTTAGATTAGAGCCTTAATTTTTAATTCGGTGATGCGCACACTCGGGAAATCTTCCACCTTTTGCCAGTCGGTGAAGCGGTTTCTTGTAAATAGCCCTTTGTCTGTGCCGAGGTAAATGCGGTCGGCACTTCCTTCCTGGTATGCAATTGCATTTACCGGATTATCAGCAAGAATACCTTTGGGGTCATCGTTTTTCCAGCTTATGCCGCCATCCATCGAAAACCAAACCCGGTATGCTTTGGGAATTCCGGTGTATGAAATCCAAACATGATTAGGATTATAGGGTGCAACAGCGATGCTTGTTATGATGGCAAGGGTGTCATCGTCATAATTTTTACCCGGAAAATCGAGGGGTTTAAACCTGATTTCATCTTCATCTTTTCCATCCAGGCCACCCTGATTTGATTTGTATAGACCTGAAGGTAAATGCCAGTCAGTCCATGGCGAATTTTGCTGTCCGCCTGTTACTACAAAAATATTTTCAGGCTGTGCCTTGCAAAAGGCGATTTCGGTAATTTGCCTGCGCCAGCTAAAAGGTTCGGTTTTATATATATCCGACTGTCGGGTCCATACTTCATCAGGTTTGTTTTTAATTGATGGAAAGTCAATACTTTTTGAATAAACCTCGGTAAAGCCAAACCATGCTTGTTGTGTTTTGGGGTGGTTTTCCATAAAAGTTGTCTTTGAAGTTGTAATTCGTTTTTTCGTATTGCGCGGATCCATGGGGAGCTTAATGGCTTCATTTGTGCGTTTAAAAGTTTTTAAATCATAACTATACAAATTATGGTCGCTCGGCGAATAATACACCAAATCAGGATATCGGATATCTATCCTGCCTGTAGCGCCATCACCACCATGTATAAAATGCCACATATTACCCAGGGTGTCGTAGCGGAGAAGGCTGCCATTATCCTGAGTGCCAACCATCACTACATCTTCGTTATGCTCCGAATCATCAAAGGCCCAGATTAGCGCTACCTCCAGCCCCTTATTCTTGTATTCCCATCCGCCGGTTTTTGAACTTGTGAAAGTTTTTAAACTTACCCCGCCATGATTTGCGCAGTAAAGTTTAGGGTTTTCAACATTTGGCTGGAAGGCCAGGTCGTGTACATCGGCATGGAAGCCATTACCACAGTATGGCGACAGCAATTCAAACTTTGTGCTATCGATATTCTCTGAACCAATAAGCCGGGTATTTGCGTAATACACCGCGTTGGCATCAATCGGCGAAACTGCAATTGCTATCCAGTGATCGGCAAAATAGGTTAAGCCTGAAGTAATCCTTGTTTCGATAATTCTCCATTTATCATTTTCGAAAATTGCAATATGAGCCCCCAGCAAGGTTTTGTTTTTTATCTCCTTTTCGCCAATAATGTAGGCGTAAAGCCTGTTAGGTGCTGCCGGTGAAACCGCAATATTTATCCTTCTTACTTTTAAATTTTCCGGGAGCTTATTCATATCCAGATCGTATTTTTGGCCGCTAAGTTTTTGCCATGTTTCGCCACCGTCTTTCGATACAAAAATATCTTTACCACTTGCGTAAATGGTGTTTGAATCGTCAGGTTTGAAAGCAAGTCCACGAATGTCTCTTAACTCGGGATCAATATTCTCAAACACATTTTTCCATACCACATTTTCACTGCTTGCATTTTCAGTTTTAAAAACTCTCTTGGTGGTAGCCACTAATATTTGATCGGGGTTAAAAGGATTGATGGCCATCTTTCTGCACATTCCATCATTATCAAAACTATCTAAAAAATTACCTGAAATGTCTTCCCAGGTTTCGCCATAGTCTTTGCTTCTGAATATTCCTGTAGTTGGAATAAAATTGATATGCGCCCAGTTTGGTCCACGTGCATCATATATACCACCATCGCCATAACCTGTGCAAATAAAAATTTCTTTATTGTCGAAGGGATTGATGCATACATCAGCCACTGATGTGGAAGGTAAGAAGTCGGTATTTACATTTTGCCAATTATCACCATCGTTTTCACTCCGCCATAGTCCGCCAAAAAATGAACAGGCATAAATGGTTTTATTTGAAATTCCATCATATTCAGGATCGAATGCAAGCCGGTTTATTTGTCCCTGTCCATAAGTGTTTCCACCCCCAAGCGGATTTGGCATTCCCTCCGGGCCCATGCTTTGCCAATGGCTGTTTATTAGTTTACTGTCGTTGTTTTCAACTTTTCCGTTTTGTGAGATTGAAGGTATCTCTTTACGAAGTTTGGCTTTGGCAGTTTGTGATTGTGCTTGAGGTATGAAGATGAAAATTATCATTAGAATGATGAGAAGATTCTTTTGCATATTATTTTATTGTTAAATGAAAAACACAAATGTTACCAAAATTTATTCCGAAAATTAAAACCTCCTTAATAGTCTTGTTAAAATCTGGTAGATGGTGTAAGTTCTTAACCTGAAAAATTCATGAATTTTTCACTCTGTGGGCTAAGATGCCCACAGAGCCGAATTTCCTCTGGAAATTCGAGGGTTAACCCTCGAAAATATTTTTTTCAAATATTTTCGGCCTTCGGTGATTAATCAACAAACTTTTCAAGTTTGTTGATTAATCAGGTTAACAAACATTTAATGCAAAGAGTCCGCATAAATTTTTAATTTTGCATCCTCAAAAAATTTATAGTGTTGAGAATCAACTATAAACGTTAATTTATAATACATTTAGAATGACTAAGATTAATAAAAAGCGTGTTTATACTTTCGGAGATGGAAAAGCCGAAGGTAAAACTGAGATGAAAAATCTCCTTGGCGGCAAAGGTGCAAACCTTGCCGAAATGAATTTGATTGGTGTACCGGTGCCTGCCGGTTTTACCATCACCACCGAAGTTTGTACCGAGTACAACACATTAGGAAAAGATAAAGTTGTTGAGTTGATGAAAGCAGAGGTAGAAGCAGGAATTGCCGTTACCGAAAAAGCAATGAATGCAAAATTTGGTTCAAAAGGCGAAGCTTTCCCATTGTTGGTGTCAGTTCGCTCGGGAGCCAGGGTTTCGATGCCGGGTATGATGAATACCGTACTTAACCTGGGTATGAATGATGATGCTGTGATAATTGTTGCAGAAAAGTCAGGAAATGCTCGTTTTGCATGGGACTCCTATCGTAGATTTATCCAAATGTATAGTAATGTTGTAATGGGAGTTGAAACTGAAAAAGGTGAACATGATCCTTTTGAGATTGAAATGGATAAAATTAAAGAAGCCAAAGCTTATAAATCAGATACAGATTTTACTGCTGAAGATTTACAGGAAGTGGTTGTTGCCTTTAAAGCTGTTGTAAAAAAGCAAACAGGACAAGAGTTCCCGGTTAATCCATGGGATCAACTTTGGGGAGCAGTTTGCGCGGTTTTTGATTCATGGAATACCGAACGCGCCATTCTTTACCGCCAAATGGAACAAATACCTGGTGACTGGGGAACTGCTGTAAACGTTCAGGCCATGGTTTATGGTAACATGGGCGATAACTCAGCAACAGGCGTTGCCTTTACCCGTGATGCTGCTACAGGCGAAGATATTTTTAACGGTGAGTATTTAATCAATGCACAGGGCGAAGATGTTGTTGCCGGTGTTCGCACCCCACAAGAAATAACCATTGAGGGTTCAAAACGTTGGGCAGCCATGCAAAACGTTTCTGAAGAAGATAGAGTAGCCAAATATCCTTCCCTTGAAGAGGCTATGCCCGAGGCTTTTAAAGACCTCAACGAAACACAACAAAAGCTTGAAGATCACTATTCTGACATACAGGATCTTGAGTTTACAATCCAGGATGGTAAATTGTGGATGCTTCAAACCCGTAACGGTAAGCGTACAGGTGGCGCTATGGTTCGCATTGCTATGGATATGGTTGAACAGGGAGTTATTGATAAAAGAACAGCCATTCTTCGTCAGGATCCCAATAAATTAGATGAATTATTACACCCGGTTTTTGAAGCTGATGCTATTGTTGCTGCCAAAACTTTAACTAAAGGTTTGCCCGCATCACCGGGAGCTGCCACCGGTCGTGTAGTATTTTTTGCTGATGAAGCCGAAGAATGGGCTGCAAAAGGCGAAAAAGTAATTTTGGTTCGCGTAGAAACATCTCCTGAAGATTTACGTGGAATGTATGCTGCCGAAGGTATATTAACTGCTCGTGGTGGTATGACATCACATGCTGCTGTTGTTGCCCGTGGTATGGGTAAATGCTGTGTTTCCGGTGCCGGCGATGTAAGCGTTAATTATAAAAAACGCTCGATGACAATTAAAGGATTTACCTTTAATGAAGGCGACTGGATGAGTTTGAACGGTTCTACCGGAGAAGTGTATGAAGGTAAAGTGGCTACAATAACTCCCGAGCTTTCCGGAAATTTCGGAAAATTAATGAAACTGGCGGATAAATATACAAGGATGTATGTTCGTACAAATGCTGATACTCCCCACGATGCAAAGGTTGCACGCGATTTTGGGGCAAAAGGTATCGGACTGTGTCGTACAGAACACATGTTTTTTGAAGGCGAAAGGATTTGGGCTATTCGTGAAATGATACTTGCTAATGATGAGGCTGGCCGCAAAGCTGCACTAGAAAAATTATTACCGATTCAGCGCGAAGACTTCGAAGGTATTCTGGAAGCTATGGACGGATTTGGTGTTACCATCCGTTTGTTAGATCCTCCTTTGCATGAATTTACACCCAACGAACCTGAAGCTCAAGCCGAAATGGCTGAAAAGTTAGGTATTGATGTTGACGTTGTTAAAGCAAAAGTTGAAAGTCTGCATGAGATTAACCCAATGCTGGGGCATCGTGGTTGCCGTTTAGGAAATACCTATCCCGAAATTACCGAAATGCAGGCACGCGCTATAATCGAGGCTGCATGTAATTTAAAGGTTAAAGGATTAGATCCAAAACCTGAGATTATGGTTCCGCTAATAGGAACTGTGCAGGAATATACAATGCAGGAAGAAATTATCCGCAGGGTAGCCGCTGAAGTACAAGCTGAAAAAGGTGTGAAAATCGACTTTTTGGTTGGTACCATGATCGAAATTCCACGTGCTGCACTTACTGCCAACGAAATTGCCGAATATGCCGAATTCTTCTCTTTCGGAACAAATGACCTTACACAGATGACATTTGGTTACTCACGTGATGACGCCGGTAAATTCTTACCCATTTATATCAATAAAGGCATTTTGAAAAACGATCCTTTCCAGGTATTGGAACAAACCGGTGTTGGTCAATTGATTGAGATGGCTTGTAAAAGAGGCCGCAAAGTTCGTCCAGGTCTGAAATTGGGTATTTGTGGCGAACATGGTGGAGAACCTTCATCAGTAGAATTTTGCCACAGAACAGGATTGGACTACGTTTCATGTTCACCTTTCCGCGTACCTATCGCACGTCTTGCTGCAGCCCAGGCTGAGGTAAAAGATGACCTGGCACGCAAAGCTGCAAAGGCAAAGAAAAAAGACAAGAAGAAAAGCAAAAAGAAGTAATTCTTTTTGGCTGAATAATTAGAAGGCTGTCGGTTTGTTCCGGCAGCCTTTTTTTTATCTATGTACTGTTAAACTCATTTTAATCCTGATCCCAATCCGTCAGTATTCAAATACTATTTTTTAAGTTTCAATTATCAAATTAAAGTATCAATCTACTGGCTATAAGCTGTTGGTAAATTTTGCACAGAAAAAATCCATACCTGACAAAAGGAACGTATTGCATTTTTTTTATATTTGTTGCTGTAAAAAAATATTTCCTAAATGATTTAACATATAGACATTGGGAAATGCGATTGATAAATATTTTGTTATATGTCCACAAATCAATAATATACAAAACCATGAAAACCATGAAAAAACAATTTCTAAACCTTTTTATTTTACTATCATTTTTTACAGGAATGTTCGCACAAACTCCTTTGGAGTTTGATCAACTAAATCATATCGGTGGTTTTGGCGAAGATCTGGTATTAGATTTAGTTACCGATAGCGAGGGAAATACTTATGTGCTTATTTTTTTGGAAACGATTCCACTTTATTCCAACGACAGTATCATAGGAATAAACCCCACTGCCTATCTACTTATATATGGCCCGAATGGAAATCTTGAATTTAGCTATGAATTCATTGCTCAGGGTGAAGACTCCAATATTTTTATGGATAAGATTGGAATCCTGAACGATGGCCATGTTGTATGTGTAGGTTCTTTTTCCGGGGAATTTCAGTTTGGAGATACACTTGTTGAGAGTTCCCATGCTGTAGGACTTATTTGCAATTTTTTGCCGGATGGATTAACTGATAGGGTTAAACTCTTCAATGTCAGTGAAAAATACACTAAGGTAAGAAACTTAACCATCGATAATGAAAATAACATCTATCTTACAGGACTTAGCCTCGACTCGGTTTATTATGACCAGAATCAAAATCCAATTATTGTCATTACCGATGGTTTTAGATTGCCTGTGTGGAAATATGATGTTGATTTTAATCTGCAATGGATAAAAGTATTTTATGGAGATTATTCCATGCCTTATTCCCGTCCAATAATTCAGGATCAGGAACAAAATCTCATTTTTACAGCCTATCTCCAAGGACTCAATTTATATTATGATGATCAGGTTGTAGAAATGGAGGGCGATACGCATAAAATACTGGTAAAGTTGAGTATGGATGGTGAGGTAATATGGATTCATTCCGTTGATGGAGAAAGCAGTTCCACCTTTGATATTTGCGCTGACATGGATAATAATATTTATCTGGCCTCCTCATTCAATGACGCTATAAAATACGGCGATCAAACATTTCATCATACTTTTAACAGCCCCAATGAAACGTATGTACTTTCTGTTAACGCAAATGGTGATTTTAGATGGCAAAACCAGGTTCATTGTATAAATTATTCAGTATCCAATATTTACCCAAGTCAGATTCATGCAAATGGGAACGATGTTTTTCTATCGGGTAACTATAGGTATAATGCATTTTTTGATGAGATTCTTCTCCAAAAAGTGAGTCCTGTTTATCACCATTACGATACCTACATTACTAAAATTAATACGGAAACAGGTGCTTTTATCTGGGCAAACGGCATTTACGGTGGTAATTTGGGGGTCGATTACAAAATTCCTTTCAGTGTTGATGATGAATGCAATATTACGGCATCGGTCTATTTCTCGGGCCAGGCAACTTTTGGAGATTCGGTGATTCAATCTTACGGAGATCGTGATATTTTAGTGACCCGTTTAGATGAAGTAATTACAGGAATTAATTCGGATACAGACTTTGCATTACTTCATACCGCTGTATATCCCAACCCCGGAAGTGATCAGGTATTTGTAAAAAATACAAAAGGTATTGCGCTTTTCCGTCTTTTCAATCTGCAAGGAAAAATGGTACTTTCGACAAAGATTATCGGTAGTCTTGAACTTGAGATCAATACTTCGGAGCTTTATCCTGGCATTTATTTCTTTCAACTGACTGATGAATCTGGAACTGAAGAAACCGGTAAATGGATTAAACAATAGGCCACTATTTTTACATCCAAAAATTCAATGATAATTAAAAGGCTGTTGGATTTTTCCGGCAGCCTTTTTTGTATCCAAGAATAAAATGTTGAATAAACTCCTCAGAAAGTTTAAATTTCAGTTTATTTTTTTTTCAGTATCCAGTTCTCCAGAATGCTATACAATTCAGCTGGTTTTATAGGTTTGGAAATGTAATCGTTCATCCCACCGGCCAGGCATTTTTCCTTATCACCTTTCATGGCATTGGCGGTCATGGCCACAATAGGGATATCTCTTTTATTAAGTGTTTCGCGAATCTTGCGAGTAGCTACAAATCCATCCATTCTTGGCATTTGAACGTCCATAAAAACTAAAGAGTATTCAGTATTTTGAAGTGCTTCAAGGGCTTCAATCCCATCATTTGCTACATCAATGCGGATACCTGTTTTCTGTATCAATGCAGTAGCAACACGTTGGTTTATAAAATTGTCTTCAACCAGAAGAATTCGGGTACTTTCAGGCAATGCCTGCAATTGTAACAGGTTGGTTTCTTTTTTTCTTTCCTTAAAATTCGTGGTTTTAAAATCAGAAACTCCCATCACACTTACAATGTTATCGAACAGGACAGATTGCTTAACCGGTTTTGTGAGGTAGGCAATATTTCCTAGTTCTTTAAAAATACTTCTATCACCCCAATTTCCTACAGAAGTTAAAACAACTGCCGGAATTTTACTTTTTTGACGTATTGCTTTAATAAGTTCAAAGCCGCTCATTTCAGGCATTTGGAAATCTGAAATTATCAAATCATAAGAGCCGTAATTTTGAGTATCAAAAGCCTGCAGGGCATCCTTGCCGTTTTCAAAGAGATCAGCATGAAATCCAAATGATAGTAAAGTTTCGAGAAGTATAATTCGGTTAGTCTCATTATCATCAACTACCAGGACGTTTAATCCGGCAATTTTTTCAGGGATTTTTATATCTTCTTCACTATTTTTTTCTGATTGATTAAATCTTGCAGTAAAGTAGAACGTACTTCCTTCACCAACCTGGCTCTTCACCCATATTTCACCATTCATCATTCTCACCAGGTTTTTGCATATAGTTAGCCCAAGTCCTGTTCCACCAAATTTTCGAGTGGTAGTGGCATCGGCTTGCGAAAAGCTTTCGAAAATGGCCTGCTGCCGATTTTCAGGGATTCCAATTCCGGTATCGGAAATTTCAAACAGTAGTTCTATTTCATCTTTAGCAAGTGGATGCTCTTTACTTACATTAGCAGAGTTGTTATTAACAGTAATAATTATTTCACCTTCTTCGGTAAATTTGAGTGCATTTCCTACAAGGTTGAGAACAACCTGCCGCAGGCGAACAGGATCACCATTAAGATACTTCGGCACTTCCTGCTTTAACCTAAGGTTTAATTCGATGCCTTTGTCCTCAACTTTGTGTACTACAACATCTGCTACGCCTTCGATGATTTCTCGTACGTTGTAGTCAATTTTTTCTAATTCCAACTGACCGGCCTCAATTTTTGAAAAATCAAGAATGTCGTTTAAAAGGCTAAGGAGTACATCAGCACTGTCTTTGGCCATTTTGAGGAATTGATATTGTTCCTGGCTTAGGTCTGTAGGCAAAACCAACTCCAGCATACCGATAATGCCATTCATTGGAGTGCGAATTTCGTGACTCATGTTTGCTAAGAATTCGCTCTTAGCCATGTTAGCCTTTTCGGCTTCTTGTTTCGCGATTTCAATGACTGCAGCTTTATCTTCCAGTTCCCGGTTCAGGGCAACTACACCACGGTTTGTTTCTTCTAACTCATGATTGATGGTTTCTATCTGGTTATTTCTTTCCTGCAACTGCTTCAGCAAAAACAAAAGTTCGTTATTCTGCGAGTTGATGGTATCAACCATACTGGTATCGCCACGTTCGACAGTTTTTTTGAAAGCTTTTTGAATGCTTAGGATTTTATTTTTATCAAGAGAAATAGAAAATCTCGGCAGCCATTTGGCAGCGGTAATTGTTGTTCCTTTTCCTATTTCTGATTGGATATGAAAATCGTCCATTAATCGTTGTGAACCACTTAATCCAACACCCATGCCGGTTTTAGAGTGATATTTACCTGACTTGATTATTTCAAGGTCTTTTATGCCGGGACCATTATCAGAAAAAACAATAACAGCGCCATCAGATTCATTTTTTCTTTCAGCAATAGAAAACTTTATAATACCCCCTTGTGCATGTTCAATAGTATTACGGCTTAACTCCGAAACTGTAGTCCCTATCCTGATACAAGTGGTATTGTCGAACTGCAACTCACGTGCAAGCATGGATCCCAGGTTACGGGCTCTTACTACATCTGATTCAAATTGAACCTGTATTTCGCCTACATCATGAAGAGTAACGGACGATAAGAACGGTAGCGTCGTCATTGGATCTTGAGTATTGATTAAGAATTAGTTCGGTATTTGTTTGGGGCGGTTTGCTCCAATCTATGTCTTCGGGACTCCAACGGGTAGTTATGCCATCAGAATAGAAACAAATTGAATCATCGGGTCTAAAATTATTTTCAAATACACGTGGGGTACGCATGTTATGTCCACAAATTCCGCCGTAAGATAAAAGGTTGATTTTGCCTTGTGGAGTCATAATATAGCCTTCGATGTTTCCAATACCACAAAAGGACATTTTATTTATTCGGGTGTTTATCAGCGCCAAAGCAATGGTTACACCCCTGGTTCCACGTATGGAATTGTGAACAAATTTCATCAGGTCATCAACAGGTAGATCCTGTTTAAGTATTAATTGTTCTTTGGCAAGCTGTGATGCAATATGCGCCTGGCTTCCATGACCCAAACCATCGATTACCGAAATAATTGTTGTGTCGGGGCCGGTGTGATTTATTAAAAAGGCATCGCCGTTAACCTGTTCGCCGGGCTTACAACGAGAAGCCGCCCCGGAAAGGAGTTTATGATTTAAACCCATCCAAATTTTGGAAGGAACCCATTTAAGGGAACGAATACAAGTTTTGAAATCGTGATTCCCCAAAGAAAATCTTTCTTTGACCCCGGCAGATGAAACAGGATTTATTTCCAGTTCATCAGAAAACCTTCGTATGGTACCCAGCCCGAGACCCAGCGTACTTTTTTCGGAGTACCCATCTTGTAAAGCATTTTTCATATTTGAGATTCCATTACCGGAATCACAGCACCAAAACTCAATAGCTTTTTTATCGTTATTATCTTCAAGTTGGCATATTACAATTTTCCCTTTTCCGCCTCCATGCTTGAGTACGTTTGTTACCAGCTCCGAAACTAAAATAGCTATTTCGCCGGTCTTCACTTCATCGAAACCCATTTTTACAGCGGTGTTTACAGCTTTTCTTCTACAAACACCAACGTCTGATTCGTTTTCAATTTCTAAGCTGAGAATATGATCGCGTTTTATTTCCATTTCATTACCCTTACAATAGTACCTTCATTTATATTTGATTGAATTTCAAAATTGTCAACAAGACGTTTTGCCCCAGGCAAGCCGTAACCCATACCCATGCCTGAAGTGTATCCATCACTCATTGCCAGACTGAGGTCAGCAATTCCTGGTCCGTGGTCAATGAAGGTTATAATTAAGGTCTTGTGGTTTTCAACGATTCCTGTATCAACAATTACCTCTCCACCTCCGGCATAATTGTACATATTCCTAAGTAACTCACTAACTGCCGTGGTTATTCGGGTTTGGTCAACAATTCCCATGGTCAGGGATTTGGCGTGCTGTCGGATTAGTTGCCTTATCCTAACGATGTCATACTCTGTTTCAAGCGCATGCTTTCCAAGACGTTCCCATTGATTATCAAAATTAATTGGCTGCGTCATTATTAGAGTTGTTACAATTCAAGTTTTTGTTCCCTAAGTCTTTTTTCAAGCATATCAATGCCTTTTTCCATGTTCAGGGCTGTGTCAACACCAGGCATCTCCAAGCCAAGTTCTACTAAAGTAATTGCAACAGCAGGTTGCATTCCAACAATCACAACAGCCGCATCCATTATCGAAGCCATAGATGCCATTCCTGAAAGCATCCGGCCTATAAATGAGTCAACCATTTCAAGTACTGAAATATCTATTAATACACCTTTTGCGCCGGTTTTTTCAATCGCGTCCAAAATTTGAGATTGCAATGCTATTGCAAGTTTATCGTGCATATCTACCTGAATCGAGACAATCAAAAAACCTTTGATCTTAATGATTGGAATTCTTTTATCGTGCATTTCAGTATTCATCTATTCATGGTTTTCGTCAGAATCGGCAAGTTGTATGCGCAACCTTGCATCATCAGATTGTTTGTTTTGTCTTATAGCAAAAATCATTGCATCCTGCAGGGTGGCTTTTGTTCGTATAATCGACAAATCGATACCTAAATGTACGATAGTTTGGGCTATTGCAGGGCTGATACCTGATAAAATACACTCTGCACCTAGCAAGCGTGCTGAAGTTACAGTTTTTAGCAAGTGGTTTGCAACTTGAGTATCTACCGTGGGTACGCCTGTTATGTCTAATATGGCAATGGTGCAACCCGAATCGACAATTTTTTGCAACAGGTTTTCCATCATAATCTGTGTGCGTTGACTATCGAGTGTTCCGATAACCGGAAGAATCAAAATATTATCCCAAACTTTAGATACCGGGCTTGAAAGTTCTAACAGGTCTTCCTGCTGCTGCATAATGGTTTTTTGCTGTTCCTGAATTTTAGATAGCTTTTCATCCGATTCCTTTTGCATGATGTCACGTTGGCGGAGTTCGTCTGTCAGGTCATCGATAAGCAGATCAAGGGCTGCTTCTACTCCACTCAGGTCGTCTTCTGTTTGTGATTCTATTCGGGCATCCATGTCGCCGGCAGCCACCGATGCCAACACATTTTCGATGTGGTCAATGCGTTCTTTAAATTTTTCAATATTGTATTGTTCACTCATCCTTATTTCCTCCTATTTTTGAGCCAGGTTACTGCTTCATCTATGTCTTTTACAAAAGTTGAATCAGCTTTTAGCGAACCAAGCTTCATCAAAACTTTAGCAATCATACGTACCGCTGAATTTGCTCCTACAAAAGCAACGTCAGTAAATTTTGCGACATTTAGCATTTCGTTGGTAATGGATCTGGTATCACGGTTTTCCATCTTTCCGGCTTCCCTTAAATCAACGATAAGTTGCCTGTACGGCTTACCGGCAAGGAATTGGTTGTAAAGCAAACCAAACTGTTTTGTTTCGTCTGTCGAAAAATCTCCGATAATAGCTTGAACCAAAATCTGATGCTCTTCGTCAAAATGTAATTTATGTTTCATATTGTTGATATATTAATTGTTATTAGTCATGCAAGCAGAGAAGTTCTCACGTTTTTCTTAGCAAAGGTAATATATTTCTTGGTGGATTATTAATATGTATTCCGGATTATTTGTTAATGAAGCGTTTGTTGGTATGTAAAAAAGGTAAATGTATTGGCGAAAATTCGAGACAGGAAAAAAAAGTCTATTTTTGCATATTGATTTTAAGAAATAAGTTATTGTTATATAATGTTAATTATTAGATAGGTATGGCAAATTTAGATTTAAAAAAGTACGGAATTGTTGATGTTAAAGAAATCCTTCATAATCCATCTTATGAAGTTCTTTTTGCAGAAGAAACAAAACCAGGATTAGAAGGCTTTGAAAAAAGTCAGCTATCAGAATTAGACACTATTAATGTGATGACTGGTATTTTTACAGGCCGTTCACCCAAGGATAAATACATCGTAAAAGATGATACTACCGAAGATACCATCTGGTGGAATACTCCTGGGTCGCCAAACGATAATAAACCAACGTCAACTGAAGTTTGGAACGATCTTAAAGAAAACTCGGTAAAACAACTTTCAGGGAAAAGATTGTTTGTAATGGATACTTTTTGCGGAGCAAATCCTGATTCCCGGTTAAAAGTGCGTTTTATCATGGAAGTTGCCTGGCAGGCACATTTTGTAAAAAACATGTTCATTCGTCCAAACGAAGAAGAATTGGCCAATTATGGTGAGCCTGATTTCGTTTCTATTAACGCATCGAAAACTACCAACCCAAAATGGAAAGAGCACGGTTTAAATTCGAAGGTTTACACTGTTTTCAACCTGACTGAAAGAATGCATGTAGTTGGTGGTAGCTGGTATGGTGGCGAAATGAAAAAAGGTTTATTTGCCATGATGAACTACTATTTGCCATTAAACGGTATGGCGGCAATGCACTGTTCTGCCAACGTGGGTAAAAAAGGTGATGTTGCTATTTTCTTTGGTCTTTCAGGCACCGGAAAAACTACCCTTTCAACCGATCCAAACCGCCAGTTAATTGGTGATGACGAGCATGGCTGGGACGATGATGGTATCTTTAATTTTGAAGGTGGATGCTACGCAAAAACCATCGACCTGGATAAAAATGCTGAGCCTGAAATATATGGGGCCATCAAACGTAACGCTCTGCTCGAAAACGTAACTGTTGACGAGAACGGCAAAATTGACTTTACCGATGGTTCTACAACTGCAAACACCCGTGTTTCCTACCCAATTTATCATATCGAAAATATTGTTAAGCCGGTTTCGAAAGCAGGCCACGCAACTAAAGTAATTTTCTTAACTGCTGATGCTTTTGGTGTAATGCCCCCGGTAGCCAAGCTTACCCCGGAGCAAACCCAATACCATTTCCTGAGTGGATTTACAGCAAAATTGGCGGGTACCGAACTTGGCGTTACCACTCCACAGCCAACTTTTTCGGCCTGTTTTGGCGCTGCCTTTCTTTCGCTTCATCCAACCAAATACGGTGAGGAATTAGTTAAAAAAATGGAACAACACGGAGCCGAAGCTTATTTGGTAAATACAGGGTGGAACGGCACCGGGAAACGTATTTCGATACAGGATACGCGTGGTATTATTACTGCTATACTTGATGGTTCCATCGAGGGTGCACCAACCAAAAACCTTCCGATATTCAACCTCGAAATTCCTACCGAACTGAAAGGTGTTGATACACATATTCTTGATCCACGCGATACTTACTCTGATGCCGCAGAGTGGGAAAAGAGGGCCAAAGACTTAGGCACCCGTTTTATCAAAAGCTTTGTTAAATATACCGACAATGAAAAAGGTAAAGCCCTGGTTGCTGCCGGCCCCCAACTCGATTAATAAGGACGACTTTTAATAAGTTTTCAGTTCACAGTCTTCAGTCCCCGGTAACGAGAAACTGCCGGCTGAGAACTTATTGTGAATAATTCTTTTAGCAAATAAAGTTCTACAAAATTGGTAGTACAATCTTGTATTCTATAAGAAACCTTTCGTCAATTGGCGGAAGGTTTTTTCTTTTATGAAAGTCTTTATGAGGATAAGATGTTTGAATAATTTTTAATTTCGCCAGACAATAACAAGTTATGGGAATGAATAACAGCCAGGTAAATAATCTGATTTTAAACTTTCGTAAGCGTTTACAAATATTTAAGGACGATTTTGTTGTTGTCGGATTTCAAAGCTTTGAGTGTATTTTTTGATAAAGGAGAAATAAACGTACTGGTATATTTACGCAAACGTTGGTGGTCATTTAAATATCTAGGAACTGAGAATTATAAAATAGCTTAAAATATGAAGAAAATAAAAATATTTATCGCATCCTCGCATGATTTGATTGAGGAAAGAAGGCAAATAGAGTTTATAATTTCAAAAATTAATTCAAAAATTCAGGATAGCGATTATTTTTTAGAAATGGTATTATGGGAAAGCTCTATTGATGCTATGTCTCAAACTAGACTCCAAGACCAATACAATCAGGTGATTTCAAATTCGGACATATTTATTCTATTGTTATCTACTAAAGTAGGTAAATATACCACAATGGAATTTGAACAAGCCTTTAAGGAATTTACAGCCAATAATAAACCAATTATTTTAACATTCTTCAAAGAAGCTGAAGTTAAGATTAGTCAAGAAAATAGTTCAGAGTTAATGTCTTTCTTCACTTTTCAAGAGAAATTGAAAAATTTGGGACAATTATATTCTTGGTATAAAGATGGAAATGAATTGAAAAATAATATTGAAAAGAGCCTATTATCTCTTATTGATAACAAATTTCAAACGGGTGATACAAATAAAAAAGAAAGCAATAAAAATAAGATTACATCAACAATTATAGGTAACTCTAATATCACTATCCAAGAAATAACTAGTAGTATGGCTTCCAACATAACTATTAATAAATAATAATTATGAACGGAAATCTATCAAAAAATGCTTTTGGAAATTTGCATGAATTCATAGAACAGAATAATCTTCTTTGGATATATTTAGTTGTGATTTCGCTAAATGTTGTTCTTTTTATTGTTGGTTGGATATTATCCAATTGGAAAGGTAAGGTTGAGATTGATAAATTAAAAGCGGACATAAATAAGTCTTATGTAGAGGTTGAAGAACTTCATGGGAAAGTCAAAAAAAACGATGCTGAGACCCAAAAGATACTATCAGATAAATTAAAAAATGATGTTGAAATTGAACAATTAAAAAATCAAATTGATAAATCCAAAACTGAAGTTGAAAAATTAAAAGCCGAAATTATCAATTTAGATAGCGAGACAAAAACGCAGCTTCTGAATTTTACTGAAAGGAAGAATGAAATAATAAATAAGTATTCTTCAAATATTCATCTTTTTACAAAAAAATACAAAGGATTTCAAGTAGCATTAAATGGTCAATCGGACGAAGAATTCAGAAATCAAATTAATGAGTTGAGAGATATATTTAATGAACTCTCAAATTCTTTTTTAAGCTATTTTCATCTGGTAAAAGAATTGTCTATTTCACCGGAAGAGAAAGAGGATTTTACGAAAACTGTTATAATTGAATTCTTGGCTTGGTGTGATAGATTGGTTCAAAACTCCTTAAACTACGAACAATTCAGTACAATGCAAGAGTATCCGTTTATTATACTTGGATTGCATGAAATAATGAATTATGCAAGTGCGGTTATTGAAAATAATCCTGAATTGAAAAGATATCAGGAATTTGAAAATTATAAAGATAGATTGATAAAACATATGGCGGCAAGTTGAAAAACGACCAACATCATAAGGTATAAATTTAAATAATTATGTCAGAAACCAACCGCGTAGAATACAAACAGGAACTCAATACCAATGTAGATATCGAGAAGGAAGTCATTGCCTTTCTTAATTATCACGAAGGCGGATTAATTTTTATTGGCATCGATAAACATGGGAAAATATTGGGGGTTTCTGATATTGACGGTGATATGCTCAAAGCAAAAGACCGCATCAAAAATAACATATTACCGTCTGCTATGGGTCTGTTCGATGTAGTAATTGAAACCAAAGAAGGTAAAGAACTGATTAAAATAATAGTTGCCGGAGGTACAGAAAAGCCTTATTTCAAAAAGAAATTTGGAATGACAGAAAAAGGCTGTTTTATCCGTACTGGAACAGCAGCCGAACCAATGCCACAGGCAATGATTGACAAGTTATTTGCTTCTCGCACCCGAAATTCACTTGGTAAAATAAGGTCACACCGTCAGGATTTGACCTTTGAGCAACTCAAAATCTATTACGAAGAAAAAGGTCTTACTCTTACAAAACGGTTTAAGCAAAATCTGGAACTGTTAACCGAAGATGAAAAATTGAATTACGTAGCTTATCTGTTGGGCGATGAGAATGGGACATCCATAAAAGTTGCGAAATATTCCGGTACCGACAGGGTCGATTTAATTGAAAACAACGAATATGGCTATTGCTCATTAGTTAAAGCAACCAAAAGAGTTATCGATAAACTGGAACTCGAAAACAAAACTATTTCAAAAATCACCCCCAAAGAGCGTATTGACACAAGACTTTGGAATGCTGTGGCATTACGTGAGGCGATTATAAATGCCATTATCCACAATGATTATACACGTGAAATTCCACCAAAATTTGAAATATTTTCCGACAGGTTGGAGATAACCAGTTACGGCGGTTTGTTCGAAGGAATGACACAAGAAGACTTTTTCGATGGATTGTCATTACCAAGAAACAAAGAACTTATGCGTGTTTATAAAGACTTGGGGATGGTTGAGCAATTAGGCTCTGGAGTGCCTCGTATTGTACAGACCTATAGTAAAGACTGTTTCAAATTTGCCGACAACTATTTACGGTTAACTTTCCCTGCTACAGAACAAGTTACCACGCAAGTTACCACGCAAGTTACCACGCAAGTTACCACGCAAGTTACCACGCAAGTCACCACGCAAGTCGAGGAATTAGTAAAAGTATTTACCGGAGAACATACGCGCCAAGAATTACAAGGCAATTTAAATTTGGCAAACAGGGAACATTTTAGAAAAAATTATCTGCAACCAGCATTAGATGTAATCCTAATAGAATTAACCATACCAGAAAAACCTAATAGCAGTAAACAAAAATACAGGCTAACAGAAAAAGGTATTTTAGTAAAAAATAGTATTAGCCAACACAAATAGTCAAGCACAACTTGTCCCGTGAAACGGGATTGGCTGGTCGCACAAAAAGCCAACACACGACCAAAACCAGCCAAAGTGCTTGCCTACCCAAATGCACGGAAGGCAGATAAAATGTAGCAAATTGAAAGAAAAATGAATGAAAGAAATCAACACCAGGCGGTAACAAAAGCTATATGCAATAAAGGTTTTCAATGGTAATTCAAACATTCTACCACACACAAAATTATATGTAATTTGACAGGAAAGTACCACGCAATCTGCCACTGCTCATTCAATTTACCGTTGTGAGCAATTGCACGAAAGACCCCATACCTTGTTGATAAAAATAGTTTTACCATCAACATAAGTTGATTTTAGAGCAGAAAGTGGTAGGAATATTGAATTATGAAATGTTAAAATAGACACAGAAAATTACAAATTTTAATAATGAGGAATCTGACTGGTTTGATAGAAATTATAAATTGTCAACCAAATTGATTTCAGACCAGCGTGGCTATGAAAGTATAGCAGAATATCTTTATAATGAGGTTTCAAGTACAATACTCCGTTAAGAAATGAAATAAATAGTTGAAAATCAGTAAAATAAGTGAAAATAAATTGGGTTAAACCGATGGAAACCAGTATCTTAGATGATTATTCCACTAATTGTCTAATTATGGCTCCCACGGTTAACCAAGATTCTAAAGCGCTAATTATCAACATATTAAAAAACAAGGCGTTTTTTGCCTTAACAAAGACAGAAAGAATTTCCTGGTTAGCGTTCTTTGGCATATTTTAAGCATCAAAGGTAAAATTAATTTTATGCAATTAGCCCGTTTTAGTCCATACGGTGAGCAGACACACCGAATACACTTTGAACAGGAATTTGACTTCCTTGCCTTCAATAAGAATCTGGTCGACATGCTTCCTGGTAAAGAAATCATTATCGCATTTGACCCATGTTTTATACCCAAGGCAGGAAAACATACCTATGGCAGGGTAAATATGAGTGAGCCAAATACAAACTACTTCGATAAAGAGATTTGCAATGAGGATTTAACAATATACACAGCAGTGGTGTACTCTAAAGCTTTCGGTCGTGATATTAAACTTGCCATTGCAGTCTTTTTTAAAGATGGGCGTGAAATAACACGTAAGCTCTATTTCTCAACAGACCTTGACCAAGCTGGAAGACAAATCGTAGGCAAACTATAAAACCTTCTTTAACAACGCTTTGATGCTTGATAGATTTATTCGCAGGTTCGCTATTAACCCGAACTCTGCAAAAAATCACAAAATTATTAATGAACTGCTGCAATTGGGAAGAATTGCCGCTTAAAATATTAACGAACTATTGTTATGATACACTAAATGTAAATATCATTGCAAATTTTGAGGCTGATACAATTGCCGTAATACAAAATGAGCCATTACAGTTCATCAATTTATCATTAGGAAATGCCACCTTATGGGAATGGGATTTTGAAAATGATGGAGTTACTGACAGTTACGAACAAAATCCGGTGTGGGTTTACAATGAACCCGGTAGTTATTCTGTTTTGTTCACAGTAAGTGATGGTGTAAATGAAAACACCTACTTGATAGAAAATTATGTAAGCGTATTTCCAATACAGATATTAAATATTCCCGCCGGCTGGAGTGGTGTATCCACTTATCTCAATCCACTCAACAAAGGCGTGGAAGGCATGTTTTCGCCTTTTGGCAACGACTTTGTCATCCTTGCTTCGATGACGGATTTTTATTATCCCGCTGCAGGTGTAAATACCATCGGCAACTGGAACTACGCAACCGGCTACCAGGTAAAAGCTGCCAACAATTTGGAGCTCCCGATTGCAGGTTCTAAAATCGGAAATCCAACGCTGGAATTGGTTCAGGGCTGGAATCTTATACCTGTGCTTAATAATTGCAATAATCCGGTAGAAGAACTATTTAACCCAATCATCGACAATCTTCAAATCGTAAAAGAAGTAGCCGGTGCAGGAGTTTACTGGCCACAGTTTGGCGTAAACACGCTTGGAGAACTTATTCCCGGCAAGGCTTACTTTGTGCTGGTGGATGAGGATGTAGAATTGGAGTTTTTCCCATGCACCCCCGCTAATATGACCCCATCCCCAGCCCTTCCCCTGCAGGGGAAGGGAGGTGACCCGCGCACAGGCACTAATACTGGGGCAGTGGATGGAGCCGGCCAGCGTGTGGGAACTCCCTCCGACAAGACCCCCTCTAACTCCCCCTTGAGGGGGAGAACCAGCCAACACACGGGAACTCCCTCTCCTACAGGAGAGGGCCGGGTGAGGTCTCTTGGGGTGAGGTAATAAGAACTCCCATCACCCATACCATCGCCATTCCTCAACAAGTATTATCAGGAATTGAAGATGGGAATATTATCACCATTTATAACCAGGTAGGGTGGTGTTGCGGAGCTATTCCTGTTCAAAATCAAAATCTTGTACTTACAGCTTTTGGTGATGATCCCACGACTTCAAACATTGATGGTTTGGTGGAGGGTGAGCCTATTCATTTACGTCTTTATAATACCGAAAATGGCAAAGAAAGCTTAATGGAAGTTGAGTTTGATGAACAGATGCCGCAGGGCGGGACTTTCGTAAATCACGGCCTGTCAGCAGTGAAGAAATTGAAAATTACCGGAATAAATGAAGCTGCTGAATTGGGGATGAATATTTCGGTTTTTCCAAATCCATCAACAGGGGTTTTTCAGATTTCAAACTCTGACAGTCCGCCAGCTGGCGGACTGTCAGAGTTTGGCTGGAAAGTTACAGATACTCACGGATCAGTCGTTGCCCTGGGCAATGATGAGATCAAAGATTTCACAATCGATCTCTCTACTCATCCGAAAGGAATTTATTATCTGAAAATTATACAAGGGAAATTACAAACTGTGAGGAAGCTGGTGGTGCAATAACCCCCATCCCGGCCTTCCCCCTAAATGGGGAAGGGAGCGGAAGCTCACGGAGGTTGAAGGTATTTGCCCAACGAGGTATCATACGAGTATAAAACCAAAATCATAGACGAGCACGCTCCCCTTCTCCTAAATGAGAAGGGGTCGGGGGATGAGGTCAATAATATAGTCATCCGATGAATGCTGTTTAAGAATCGGGAAAAATCTTCTGAATACAGCAATAATCCCCGGCATTATTCATCGGATGACTCCATTACAAACCGTGAAGAAGCTGGTGGTACATCAGGATATGGAGACCTAACAGGTTTACTCCCTTAGCAGATGTTCTACTCCCAAACAGTAAAGTATAGCTCACGAACAAAAACCTGTTAGGTCTTGCCACCAGCAAAACCAAAAGCCTCTCTGCAAAATGCGGGGAGGCTTTTGGTTTTTCTATTACTTAAAAATCAAAGCAAGCGATTTTATAGTTCAGTCATTTCAATATCAACATCTTTAAGTATCTTATTCAGCAGACCAGGACCAATGGTTTCTGAACCATGAGCAGACACAACTGTTCTTCGCCCATCCTCGTGCTTTAGAAAATGATGGCTTCCCCTAATTCTGGACACCGAAAACCCATGGTTTGATAAAAACTTAATCAACTGTTTACCGGTAAGTTTAGGATAGGTTGTGCTCATTTTTTAAACAGCGACACGTTGGATGCCAACAAATTGATTCATCTCAGTTGGTGCATCATATTCAAGGAGGCATAATTCGATGGCTTCTTTTATTCTCTCGTTCAACTGGTCGAAGGTCTTAGCCTGCGTATGACATCCCGGTAACTCAGGAACACTTGCAACAAGGAATCCTTCCGAATCTTTTTCGATAATTACTGTGAATTCGCCTTTCATAAATGAATTGTTTTATAATGATTTAGTTTCACAAAAATAATATTAAAAATATGAACTCAGCAAAAGGAGTCGCAACCTTAAAATATCACAACGAGGATCGCAAACCGTTGAAAAGCTGGTGGTGCAGTAGGATATGGAGACCTAACAGGTTTATCCCCAAAAGCGGATGTTTGCTTTTCAAAAAAGTAATACAAATGGCTGGCATAAAAACCTGTTAGGTCTTGCCACCGAAACCACACAGCAAGTCCCGCACCTGCGGGATGAATGCTGTTTAAGCATCAGTAAAAATCTTCTGAATACAGCAATGATCCCCGGCATTATTCATCGGATGACTTAATCGAATAACTCAGCCAACTGCAAAACCAAAAGCCTCTCTGCAAAATGCGGGGAGGCTTTTGAATTTATATTAAACCCAACGATTTGAGTTTACTTTCAAACTCTGAAATGGAACAAGTCCTAACTTCCGGAAATTTTATCTTATCTAATATTTTAAAATGATGATCATGTGTCACAATGCAAAAGGCATTAGCGGCAATGGCACAATCCACAAATTTATTATCGTCCTTATCTTGAGATATAAGTTGGAAATTATAAAAGGGGTCGTGTTTTTCAACAAAGGGATGTATGGTTAGAAAATCGATCATGTTTTTAGCGACCACTATCCCGGTTTTAATTTGAAGTATTTCTCTGTACTCAAGAATGATTTCGTTTGAAACACACAGAATAAAATCTCCATTGATTATCCCATCAAAAATCCACCTGTATGGCGATTTGCGACCAATGATGGCAATCAGGATGTTGGTGTCCAGAACTATTTTAATGCCTGTTGTGTTCATTGGCCCATTTGATCATATCCTGTTCCGAAAGATTTTTTTCTGCCCAAACTTCATCCATTGCTTCCGTAGCTTTTTTAGCAAAATACTTTCCCAACAGCAATTTAATTTCTTCCAACTGCTCATCCTTCACATCATTAGAGTATAGCTTTAATAGCTCAATTTGAACATTGCTTAGTGAACTTTCAAAAACTTGCATTATATGTGATTTTAGAATTTACTACAAATTTAATAACTTTTTCTTACGCTGTTCAGCATTATTAATTTGATTGTGATGCGTATCTAAACAATTAATCACTTGAAATTGAATCTTATTACCTGAAAATTACACATGGAGGATTGCAAACAGTGAAAAAGTTGGTGTTGAAGTAGGATTTGGAGACCTAACAGGTGGGGTGTTAAATCCGTATTTTACTTCCTCGTACCATATTCTCCATGGAGGCGCTTCGGGCAATATGCTTTTTGGGCTACAAGTTGCTGAACAGAAAACTTTTTTTTACAACCCGGTACAGCCTGTCCCGCCCATGCGGGAGGTTGAGGTATTGTAGTTATTTGATTTCACAGACAGCACCAAAAACCCGGTACAGCCTGCCCCGATTTTTTTCGGGGGGTTTCGCTATTAACTGATTAACTCTGAGAAAGAAACCGAACCCGAATAGCTCAACTCATACTGAGTTGTCAAGATTAACCACCAATTCTCCTTAACTACAATACCTAAACTTTCCGAAGTGTCGGAACAGGCTATACTGAGTTTTAAGAATTTGACCTTCAGATTTGATGTAAAAATGGAACGAAAACACCTACTCCAACATTAATTGTAATGTGTTTATAAACAACGGTGTGCAATTTTTGAAAATACAGATTTAACACCCCACCTAACAGGCTTACTCCCTAAGCGGATGTTCTGCTCCCAAAAAGTAAAGCTGCCCTCACGAACAAAAACCTGTTAGGTCTTGCCACAAGCAAAACAAAAAAACCCCTGATTTAAAAAAAAATCAGGGGCAAAAAAAAATGAAAAAAAACCCTCTTTTAACAGCGGGAATATTATTGTTTATATTTTAACCAAATTAGCAAATCCCATAAATGCAAGTGAAAGGATGCCGGCGACTACCAAAGCGATTGGCATACCACGCATTCCCTTGGGAACATCCATCAATTCGAGATGCTCGCGAAGGCCGGCAAAAAGTACGAGAGCCAGCGCAAAGCCGATTGAATTTCCAATAGCATAAACAGTTCCTTCCAAAAGGTTATACTCTTTTTGAACAACCAATAATGCTACGCCCATTATTGCGCAGTTGGTGGTTATAAGTGGAAGAAATACACCCAGTGCCTGATAAAGGGGAGGGCTTACTTTTTTCAGAATAATTTCGACTACCTGCACCAAGGCTGCTATAACCAGGATAAATGATATGGTTTGTAGAAATCCCAGGTTAAACGGCGCTAAAATGTAATTTTGAATAAGCCAGGTTACGATGGTTGCAACAGTCATAACAAAAAGAACCGCGCCCGCCATTCCGGTAGCTGTTGATATTTTGTTGGAAACGCCCAAAAACGGGCAGATGCCCAAAAAGTTCGACAATACAATGTTGCTGACTAATACCGTACCGATGATGATAATGATATATTCCATAGTTTCCTGATTTAAGCTTTTTTGGTAATTCTGTTAACTAAAGCAATTAAAAATCCAAGGGCAATAAAAGCGCCGGGAGAAAGAATGAAAACCAAAATACCATCGCCCTCCATAAACTTAAATCCAAATACTGAAAGGTTTCCTAAAATTTCCCTTACAGCTCCAAGTAGTGTCAATGCCATGGCAAAACCAAGCCCCATTCCCAGCCCGTCAACAATTGATGATACAATGCTGTTTTTTGAAGCAAAGGCTTCAGCACGCCCCAGAACAACACAGTTTACAACGATCAAAGGAATAAAGATGCCCAATTGTTCGTGCAAGGCAGGTGCATATCCGGCCATAACGAGATCAACAATAGTTACGAATGAGGCAATAACAACAATAAAAGTTGGAATACGTACTTTGCCCGGCACCACGTTTTTGATGAGCGAAATAACGAGATTCGACATCACCAGAACAAAAGTAGTGGCTAAGCCCATCCCCAGACCGTTTATGGCCGAATTGGTTACCGCCAGTGTAGGGCACATCCCGAGCAGCATCACAAACACTGCATTCTCCTTAAAGAATCCTTTGGTAAAATTTTGCATTTGAGTCATGTTTTCTCCCCTCCTATTTATTATCTTTTTTCAATTCTTCGTATGAGTCGGAAGCCCGTTGCACAGCATCGCAAAAAGCTCGTGAAGTAATGGTTGCCGCGGTAATGGCATCAACATCGCCACCATCTTTTGTTACCTTTAATTTAAAGGTTTTCGGATTTTTACCCATAAATTGGTTTTTCCAGTCTGTGGCCATTTTTGTACCCAGGCCTGGTGTTTCCTTTTGCTCCAGCACTTCAACATTGGTAATGCTTCCATCAGGCTTAAAGCCTACCATGAGCTTTATAAGTCCGCTATATCCAATATTTGTGTAGGTATTAACCGCGACACCAATAGGTTCTTCATTGGTAAAACCATTGAAAAAGAGTAATGAATCGCCACCATTTTGGGGCATAACTGCCTGCCTGTCGTAATGCGTAAAACCGGGCATAACCTGCTCGATTGCCTTTTGCTGTTTGAGTCGTTGAACCTCGGCAATCGGACCCTTGGTAAGATTGTAAACTCCGCTTGCTGCTAACGATGAGATCGCTGTAACCACCAGAAGTGTTAACAGCATATTTGTAAATGTTGATTCTTTCTGAGCCATAATTTTTGTATTTAATAGACAAGGCATGCCTTGTCTTTACATCTCTTTTATGAGACAAGGCATGCCTTGTCTTTACATCTCTTTTATGAGACAAGGCATGCCTTGTCTTTACTATAATTACTGAGACAACGCGTAGGTTGTCTTTACTGTGTTTTTATTACGCCAAACCTTTTGGGTTTGAAAGTAGTATTAATCAAAGGGGCAAAGGCATTCATAATTAAAATGGCAAAGGATACACCTTCGGGGTAACCACCCCAAAAACGAATAACCATAGTGATAACCCCACAGCCTACACCATAAATAATTTGTCCTTTGGCCGACATCGGAGAACTCACCATATCGGTGGCCATGTAAAAAATACCGAGCATCAAACCACCCGTCACCAAATGGAAAAGTGGATTGGCAAAATGAGTAGGATCAATAGCCCACATTATGGCAGCAAAGCCAATGGCCGAAACCAAATAAGCAACCGGAATGTGCCATGTAATTACTTTGCGGAAAAACATAAAGGCAGCGCCTAATAAAAGTGCTATCGCAGACATTTCTCCCATGGAGCCGCCCTGGTTTCCAATCACCAAATCCAAATAGGATGGTAATTCACCCATAAGTTGTTGGACGGTTTGCCCGGCTCCAACACCTTCTTTCAAAATACCTAAGGGTGTTGGCCCGGTAATAACATCAGCCAATGCTGTTGGAAATTTTGGTACCGGAACCGGCCAGCTTGTCATTTGTACCGGAAAGGAAATCAATAAAAATACCCGCCCGACAAGTGCCGGGTTAAAAGGGTTTTTTCCTATACCACCGAAAGCCATTTTTGCAATACCAATAGCAACAATTGCCCCGATGATGATGATAAATGTGGGCAAATTGGTAGGCACGTTAAAGGCCAATAAAACACCGGTAACAATCGCAGAGCCATCGTTGATGGTAAGATCGCCTTTGATAAGGTAGCGTTGAATTACATATTCAACCAAAACACAGGCAGTTACAGAAATTGCCATAACCCTCACGGCATCCAAACCAAAAAAGTAAAACGAAACCAACATGGCGGGAATCATGGCGTAAAAAACGCTGTACATGATCTTGCGCACCGATTGGTTGGTGTGGACGTGCGGGGAGCCTGATATCGTAAGTAAAGTATCCATATTTTAGTTTTTTCCTCTCGTTCTGATAATTTGACCTACTATAGTTTTTCCAAGCCTGATAAAATCAAGCAATGGCCTGCCCGATGGACAGGTATAATGGCAGGAGCCACATTCGATACAATCCATAATCCTGTCTTTTTCGGCATGCTCCCAACTTTCATGCATCACTTCCTGGGCAAGCAGGTAGGGTTCAAGCCCCATTGGGCAAACCGAAATACATTTACCACAACGGATACAATTTTTTATTGCTGTGCGGTGGGCTTCTTCATCAGGAACCAATAAGATACCCGATGATCCTTTTACGATTGGCGCTTCAACCGACATGAGTGCTTTTCCCATCATGGGACCACCACCAATTACTTTACCGAGGTTTTCGGGCAATCCGCCGGCTTTTTCAATTAATTTCGAAATCGGGGTACCGACTCTCACCATGAAGTTAGAGGGCTTTTTAGCAGCTTTTCCGGTAACCGTAACTACGCGCTCAATCAGTGGTTTATTCTTCTGAACTGCTTCGTAAACAGCATAAGCAGTTCCTACATTATCCACCACACATCCGGTTTCGATGGGTAATTTACCTGATGGAACTTCGCGTCCCGTAAGGGCTTTAATCAATTGCTTTTCGCCACCCTGTGGGTATTTTACTTTAAGCGCATGAATGCTGATGCCCTTGAATTTCTGAGCTAATTTGCTAAGATGATCAATAGCATCGGGTTTATTATTCTCAATTCCAACCAGGGCTTTATCCACGCCCAAAGCTTTCATAAGAATGCTTGTACCGATCAGCATCTCCTCCCCTCTCTCCATCATCAATCGGTGATCGGAAGTAAGATAAGGCTCACACTCCACGCCATTAATAATTAAGTACTCAGCTTTTTTGCCATCGGGAACCATCATTTTAACATGGGTAGGAAAGGTAGCACCTCCAAGCCCGACAATCCCCATATCATTTATCCTTTGGATGATTTCCTGCTTCGATAAGGCAATTTCGTGCCTAAGATCATCAGACAAGTCAATTCCATCAGCCCAAACATCTTCGGCTGTATCGATAATTACAGACATCCGCCTGTAACCGGATTGATCCATAATATTATCGATTTTAAAAACTTTACCGGTAACAGAAGAATGGATGTTGGCAGAGATAAAGCCTGAGCTCTTAGCTAATAGCTGACCTGTTTTAACTTCATCTCCCCTCTTAACCAAAACTGTTGATGGAGCTCCCAAATGTTGGGAAATTGGAATATAAACGCGTTTTGGAACTGGCAAGACCTCGATGGCAGCGCCTGATGAGAACTTATTTTCCGGAGGATGTACACCTCCCATTTTGAATGTTTTCAATATCATTTCGTTATATATTGAAATCCGTAATCACTAATTAGTTTCTTTTGATGCTGCTGAAATGGGCTCAATAACTTTTTCAGGAGTTGAAGCCGGCTGCTTAGGTGCAGCTTCTTTTTTTTCAGGTTTTAGTTTCCTTGGCGGGAAATTCAGTTCATGAATTGCTCCTGTTGGGCATTCGGTCACACATTTGCGACAAAGCTTACATTTTTCGTAGTCGATGTATGCCAGATTATCAATCAGTGTGATGGCATCGAAGGGGCAAACTTTCACACACTTTCCGCAACCAATACAGGCCACACCACAATTTTTCTTTGCCGGAGCACCTTTTTCCTTATTGATACAGGCAACATAAATGCGGCGGTCTTTTTTGCCTTTGTTGCGGAGTTCAAAAATGTTGCGCGGACAGGCTTTCACACAGGCACCACAAGCAACACATTTATCAGCATCCACAACCGGCAATCCGGTTTTTTCATCCATGTGAAGCGCATCAAAATCGCAGGAAACTACACAATCGCCCAAACCAAGACAGCCATAAGGGCAGCCACTTTCGCCAGAATACAAGCCGTGGGCAAATGCACAAGTGGCCGCACCTTCGTATTTAATTTTTGGAGGTGCATTTTCCCTTGAACCATTGCAACGTAAAACTGCAATCATCGGCTCCTTTTCTTCAACTTCAAGTCCCATTATTTTTGCAACAACCGACATTACATCATTCCCTCCAACAGGACAGTTAAAGCCTTCGAGCGATCCTGATTTTACAATTGCTTCGGCAAAGGCATGGCAACCTGCATAACCACAACCACCACAGTTGGCGCTTGGCAGGGCTTCCTCCACATCATCAATTTTCGGATCTTCGACAACTTTAAACTTTTGTGCAACAAAAAATAGTATGACAGCTGCCGTGAGGCCAATGGCACTGAGTGATACAACTGCATAAATCATTACATCATTCACAGTTAGCTCCTTTTTATGATTTCATAACTTTAATTTCAATTCATCCGAAAACCTTGATAAAATGCTATCGGCAATCGTGATGGGCAAAATTATAAACAAATGTTAAAAATCATACTATTGTACCCTTATTTAAAATGAATTAAAATACCTGTATTTCAATTACTTAAGTATGCCAATAAAAGTCAGTTTAGACAAAGTTAAGCTCAATTCATTAATATCTAAACAGTTACGCCACAATTTAGAAGAACTCTAAATTTTATTGGATTGATATTTTAGAGGGGAATTTGGCAACGATAACTAATTAGTGCGTGTCCATAAAGTCGCAACCCACCACGCACCCCTCTAACCTGCCTAGCCGGCAAGGCTGGCTCCCCTGAAAGGGAGAACCACCCAACGCACTGGTAGCGAGGAGTCTCCCCTTTAGGGGACTAAGGGGTTACGTTGGCAATTAGTGAAAATATCGACATTATGGACAGATACTAAATATCGAATTGTCAGAAAGTTTGATTTTGTAAATAATGATTTAGCTTTCAGAAAAGAATTAGCCAAATGTCCCTAAACTCTCTGAAAATCAACATCAGGTCAGGAGGTCTGAAATTTAACAGATTCCTCCATCTGGTACTGCTACTAATGACAACTTTTTGCAAGAAACCGATTGTGAGGATAAAAGAGATTTCTCCTTTCAAACTTCGCTTCGCTACCAATGACATGTTTGTGTAAAGTGTTGAAATTCCTATCATTAAACAGACCTCTCTGTCTCCGCCAGCTGGCGGATCCTTCGAGGTGACAATGCCTCCGTTTGGGTAGTGGGAGGAGGGGAATCGGGCGCTTCGCACCCGATTCCCCTCCTCCCAAATCAACCCGTGGACGGGGTCATTTCGATGCCGCACGTGCGGCAAGAAATCTATTCCATAATGTCATCTTCTCACTATGCGCAAAAATTTTGGGTGAACTCTCGAAATGACAAGACTATGGTTTTACATGGGGTAGATAAAAGTGGGTGCGAAGCGCCCACTTTTATCCACCTCAACAAACCCACCAAAGCCCTGTTACCTCGGAGGAGTTTGCTGCCTGCCCCGACCCTTCGGGGACTGAGAAATCTATTTTACACATCAAAATCAGCCTGTTCAAATATTTGTCATTAGTAACGCAATCCCGAAACTTCAGGATGAAGTGAGGAATCTTTTTAATCTTTCTATCATTTTGTCGGATATTAATGATTTTTTTTCATAAAAAAAGCCCTCTCATCGCTGACAGGGCTTTTTAAATTCAGTAAAGCACAAATTATTGAATTACGATTTTTTCGCCAAAGGAATTTTTACCGGCATCAACCTGGATCATGTAAATGCCTTTTGCCAGGTATCTGAAATCAAATTTCCTTGTATAATTTTCTGTTGAAATGCGCTCGGTAAATATCGATTCTCCAGCAGCATTTATCACATTTAATGTAACTGTTTCTTCAAGTTGAGCCATCGAAACAGTAAACACACCATTTGATGGATTCGGGGCTATTTCAAAACCTGTGAAAGTTTCAAAATTACCAAGCGAAAGCGTTGGATCGAGCGTAACTTTAACCATGTCGTCATTACCAAAAGAGCAGGGTTCGAGTGGCAGTGCATAAAGTTCGAGATGAACTTCACCATTAGCGATGTCCTGCGTGCCGGGAGTATAAATTGCCTGTGCAGAAGCTGAGTTATCAAACATACCATCACCGGAAGTTGTCCATTCGAGTGCTTCAAAATTATCAACATCGGCATTGGCCTGATAAACCGAGCTTGCATGAATGATAGTATCATTTCCTGCAAAAACATCAGGTGTATAAGTTATGGTAAGATGTAAGCTGTCGGCCACCTGCACACCTGGTTCATACCCATCGGCGGTAAGCTTTAGCCAGACCTCGCCATTTATAAGATCTTGTGGCCCCCTGAAATACACTACCCGCAGGTTTTGCGGATTAGGTAATATGCCATCACCAGAGCTTTCCCAATTATGTTTTTTAGCATACGAAACTTCACCTTCGACCACAAAAACTGTATCCTGACAAACCATACCATCAACGCCTGCATAAACAGTTGGTGGCTGCAAAGGTGCAAAGTTGAAGGAGAAAACACGGGTCTTCCAGGCGTTATTAGTATATTCAGTAGTAAACCAAAAGGTGGTATCATCCACAGGATCAACATCTAAATTGGAATAGTCGCCCCAGCGATTAATACTGCTTTGATTACCGACACCTGTTACTGCTTCAATTTCTTCGTAGGTCATTTCGCCAAGAGGAGCATCAATTGGGCGTCCGGTATATCTGATTGATGGGGAATGATTGCTACTGGAAACTGAGTATCCCAAAGCAATAGTGCCATCGGCATTTTGTGCAATCGAACCCATCCAGCGGTGCAAGCCATCATCAGGGGCATAAACTCCCTGCTGGTAAATATACCATTGGTTGCCACCTTCTTTTCTAAATTCATACCACTGAATCCCGGCACGATTTCCACCAGCATTCACCGTATGGTTTGCTACCATCGACTCGTAGGTACCAAAATTGCGGTAAGCCAGTCTGTACATCAGCATTTGCGAGAGTGTGGCCAATTTGTTACTTGTTCCGGGTTGTGGAATACCGTTCAACTCAGGATTAAAATATCCGGGATCTAAGGCGACTGCCAACTGATAGGTTGAGTTTGTGGGAGTTTCCCAATCCACATGAAATTCGTAAATTTCAAAATCGGAGGAGTTGTATGAATCGATTGTAGCCACATAATTGGGAGCCCCAGCAGGTGGAAGCGGTCCATCAAAATCGGAAGGCTGAAGGCTGTATTTATCTTCAAAATATCCAAAAAATACCATATTGGCATCCGGATCACCCACAAGCATTTTATCCCTTTCAAAAGCCGCCACACCACCACCAATAAAGCCATTGTTAAAGAAATTGAATGTACAATAATAAGCATCGCCCCAAACGCCCAATTTTGGATAATCATTAAAATGATCAAATTCGAAAGCATAGCGGTAATACTCTCCCAGTGGATCGCCAGTTTCAGAAATAGCAACAAGCTCATAAGATTTTCCATTTGAAAGTTCAATGGCAAACTGTGATGCTATCCATCTATCGGCATCTTCGTCATAAAGAAGGATGGGATCCCCATCGTTAGTACCCGTCCAGGGACCCACAAAACCACTCCACAAAGTGCTGTTATCAGCAGGCCCGTAAAGTTTATTTCCCTGCTTATCCCAAATCGCAAAAGAAAGGTTAATCATTTGAAAATAATGGTTGGGGCCAACATCTCCATCCGTATCGGGAGGATATACGCCATTGACATTAGATACACCTTCAAAATTTACCTCAGGCCCCCTTGATTTTACACTGCCTTTTTCCGATTGGATTTTTTTATAACTTCCTTCTTTTTTAGGAAATTCTCTTTCAAATTCCATATCGACAGATTTATTTTCGATAATTCCGTCTTTCCAGGCCCGTTTTCTTTCACCGGGCATTATTACTGTCATATCCCGAAGTGCGGGCGATTTATCAAAGTAGGCAGCTTTTCTGGTGAAAGCCGGTTTCATAGCATCCTGAGCCATCAGAAACCCTGACATTAAGCCGGAAAAAATTAGAATTACAAGTACACGTTTCATTGTTTTGCAGTATTTAAGTTTATGTTAGTTGTTAAATTATTATTTTCGATATGAAATTCAAAACCTTCTTTCAATTTATCCCTTAGCAAATAAAGCACAAAATAGTAAGGCACCAGTATAGCAAGGGATGCCAGACCTGCAATCCCTTCGTCATCAAAATAACTTAAAGTGCTAACCAAAGTAAGCATGAGCAAAACAAAAGGTAAAAAATAGCCAAAGAATACAGCACGGTTTCCAAGTTTTCGCCTCATTGTAATTGTTACAAAATCACCAGGCTTTTTATCAATGTTACCATTGTTTTTAACGTCAATAAATTTTTCCTGCATATCGGCAGCACTGCAAAAACCTTTGGCATGGCATGAAGCACACGCCGATTGAGCAATAATGCTAACCCTGATATTTTCCCGGTCAATATCCGAAATTATCCCTTTATGTTTTACTAACTCTTCTGCCATATCATTAAATTATGGTGTTGAAATAGATACAGGCAATATTTTGCCATTAAAAAACTGATGGCCATTTACAACAAACCATGCAGCAAAATCCGCCATATCTTCAGCTTTCAACGGGGCTTCATATCCCGGAAAAGCCTCTGCCAGCATTTCGGTTTGCACAGCGCCATAGGCAAGACAATTAACACTTATACCACGGCCTTTCAACTCTTCGGCCATGGCCTCGGTAAGCACTGATACAGCGCCTTTTGCTGCACTATAGAGCGCCAACCCGGGAAATTTTGAACTTCCTTGATATCCACCCATACTGCTTACATTTACAATGTGAGAGCCGGGATTAAAATTGGGAAGCAGTGTGCGTGAGAGACGGAAAATCGATTTAACATTTACATTGAAAATCTCATCAAAATCAGTATCGGTAAGTGTTTCAAAATCTTTTTTTATCAGCTTACCTGCATTATTTACAAGAATATCGATGGTAGTAAAATGTTTTAAAATATTTGGGAGAAGATTAAATGCATAACCATCGGCACTCAAATCGAAGACTACGGGAAAAACCTGTGATTTCGGGTTTTGTGTTTGTGCAAGAGTTTGGAGCTCGTTAAGGTTATCAGCATTTCTTGAAATTGCAACAATCTTATTATCGCTGTTTTCTGAAAGCTTCAAAACCAAGGCCCGCCCTATTCCGCGGCTTGCTCCGGTAACAATAATATTCATTTCTTAGATTTGATTTAAGATTTGCAAAGATAGAGAAAAAAGAATGTGTTGAACAGGCTCAAATACTTCAGCTATGTCAATTTAAATTGTTGATAATTAGAGTTCGTCAATAAACTCGCCATCCACCACACACCCCTCTAACTCTCCGCCAGTTGGCGGAAGAACCCCCAACGCACTGGCCGAGGGGGTCTCCCCTTTAGGCCAGCCTCGCCGGCCAGGCGGGGGACTAAGGGGTTGTGTGAGCAAAGTCAGAAAAGAGCGGACTTTAAAGACCGACACTAATTAGGGCTAATCCAAAGTGGAAAAACCATCCCCATTATTCAAGGCTTCTATCGAAAACAAGTTTTTCGTTTCCATCATCCCGGGTCCAGATCATGCGATAATCTTCAAAAAAGGAGATTGTAAAATCAAGGTAGGGATTATCATGGTTGAAGCTGAGAAGCTTGAGGTGCGGTTCATGCCCGGCGATGTGCCAGACACCGATTGTGTTACCAGGAAACAGCCCATCAGAAGCACGGTATTCGCGATCCCAATACAGCATAATATGTTGCGATTCGATATTATCATGCATCGTTGATTCGATAAGCTTCCAGTTGCCAATAGCCTGATCCCAGGGACCAACGGGTAGTTTATCAATTTTTTCAAGAGTTATTTTTGAAGTTTTGCCTTCTTCTACCCTTGTCCAGGTCATTTGTTCATTATTCAATATTACCTGAAAAGCGCCATATTTATCTGTTTTTCCATACTGATCGGTAAAAATCAAAACCGAATTATCGGGTGTAACAATGTAAGTCCCGGCACTATTTTGCGATAATCCATTTCCCGCTTGCATGGATTTATCCTCATTAAATTGAAACCATTTTGCCACAGGTGTGGTGGCATTACCCCACGTCAATTCTTTCATTTCCCACAAGCCAGTAATTTGTGCTTTAGCTGATAAGCTGAAAAGCAAGATTATCATTATAAAATATTTCGAATTCATCGTACAAATTTGATTTTGATTTCCTGAATGATAACAGTAAAAAATAATTGTTGTTTAAATTATCGGTAATTAGGATTTGCTGAGAAACGCCTATACATTGGTTTATGAATGATTAATCTGTTACATTTGATTCCTTATGACCAGTTTCAGTGGCAATTAAAACAAACACCTTGCATCTAAATATTACGGTGCGCTGCACCTTTTTTTCAATAGCAGGGTGAATTCTACAAAGATTATCGGTGCTCCGCACCTTGAAAGAAAGCCACAGCATGGCGGTAATCCTCGCCTTGCGGCGAAGCGGGTTTGTAGAAACATGCTTATGTCTTGACACGGGAGGTGCAGAGCACCGAAATATTAATACTCATCATATAATTTTGTGTTTTCGGTAATCCCTAATTCCCCAACAATTCTGCAATTATTCCCCCGGTTTTACTTTCGATGGATTTTAATAACCCTTCTTCAAAGGCTACAAATTCCTCTTTTTGACGGCTAAACTTAATTTTCCCTTCATCCAGATAATGGATGTAATCGCAGAGGTTGGTTAAAGTTTCGATAATGTGCGAAGTGATGATGATAGTTTTTCCTTTGGCGCTCATTTTTAATAACAGGCTTCTCAACGAGCGGCTTGTTTCGATATCAAGATTATTAAAGGGTTCATCCAAAATCATCAATTGCTTATCCTGTTTTATTACACCAAGCAGCGCCAGTTTTTTCTTCATCCCTGACGAATAATCATCAATCACCTGGTCGAGGGGCAGTAAAAAAAGCTTGTTCCAGTTATCAAGTTCAAAATTCTCATTCCTGAAAAGGCCGAGGTATTCACGGGCTGAAATGTTGGAATAGAAATAGTTTTCGGTTGGCAGGTACGAAATATTTTTCTTATTAATTTCAAAATCGCTGCAGTTGATAGTTCCAGCATCCGCTTTTAATAAGCCAAATAAGGTATTGAGCAGGCTTGTCTTTCCCGATCCGTTTAAACCTGCAATTCCATGAATATTTCCTAAAGGCAGGGATAAATTGAGCGCATTTAAAATTTTCGGACTACCGGGATAGGTCAGTGTTAAGTTTTTAATCGAAATCATGAAGATATTGTTTGAGGTTGGCAACAGCTTTAAAATAAAACCAAAGGGTTAGCAGCCACACAAGGGGCAAAAATATTGGCAGGATAACGCCAACTGCGCCAATCCCCGAAAATACTTCTACACTGCCGGGCTTTTGGTTGGGAATATACCATGCATATTTTAAAAGCATGAAATAAAAATGCAAAGACAGAAAAATTACAAATTCAACAAATACCAAATACCAAATTTCAAAGTGAAGAATAAAAAATACTAGCATCAGGGGCAGGCTGATCAGCGTAAAAATGAGTGCATGGCTTTTAAACTTGCCGAAAATTAGTTTTACCGGCGATTTTTCTGCCGCAATAAGCACTTGAACAGGTTCTCCTTTTTCGAAGAATTTGAGTGGAATCAAACCGAGGACGAAAATTGCTATGGGTACAGCCCCGGTAAAAAACGAAAATGCCATTCCACCCATCTAAACGGCAATAATTAAAAACAGAAACTTCCTCATGCCGGCTTTCCACTCGAAGGCATCAGCAGGTATCCATTGCTGGATTTTTGTGTTGAGCTTGTTATTTTTAAATTTAAAATTGATAATGGGAACAATGATAATTCCCGAAATTGAAGCGAGCAGTAAAACCCATTCGCTGTGAAAAAGAAGGAAGCAAAGCAATGGTAGAGATAAAAGGAGGTATTGATAAAAAAGAATTATCCTGTAATGATTAAAATTTATATCGAGAAATGTTGTGTCCTTTCGCTGGATTTGAAGCGAAACAATGAGAAGTAAAAATACACTGGCCGCAATGTGAAGACCCTCACCGTTGTACAAAAATGTAAAAACGGCAAAAACAGTTCCGACAATTATCGCTACAACAAAAAGGAATCTAAAAATTCCGAGATTCTCAAACGAACGTTTTATTCGTTTCAATTGTAGAAAACTCAATGTCAGAAATTGATTGAAAACCATTTGTCAATATTTGAATAACAAAATTATTCTAAGTATGACTTAACGGAAAAAATGGAATTTGATTTCCCTGAAAAAGGAATTACGTTTATCGGAATAGCGGTAAAAATTCAGGACAACTGAGAATTTTGCCAGTGCTGCTACAATCCACGCTAATTATTGTGTGTCTTTTTAGTCGTAGTGTGAAATTTGAATAGCCCTGTCCTTTTGCCATTGGCATCCCTACGGGAAGGGCAGGGATTGAATTGAAATGCGGGGGAGGTACTGCAAAACTCATTTTTCCCCGGGCTAAAGCCCGGGGCTAGTGAAAAAAAATGACTTTATGGACAGACACTAATTAGGGCTTAAAAACGATGCGTGACACACAAGTTCTGATGCGGTATAAAAATCGAAGAATCAACGAAATCCAACGATAAGATAGTACACCATAATTCCTCACTTGTCTCTTTTTCTGTTAATCACCCACTATTTTTTTTAGTAGGTCAAAATCTGTTATTCTGATGGCCTTGCCTTCGAGTTTGATGATTTTTGCCATTTCGAGTTTTCCCATTACACGACTCACCGATTCGTAGCTTGTGTCGGCCAAACTGGCAATATCTTTTCGTGAAGGCGTAAAACTTAAAAGGCTTTGATCGTACTTGTCAAAACCAAACGATTTGATGATGGTCAGCAATGCAGCCGCAACCTTTTCTTTCACCATCATCAACGAATCCTGCATGCTCCTCTGTCCGGCCTCCTTGAGTTTATCGGCATAATAATTTACCAGGTAAAAGGCCAATTCAGGATTTGCTTTGATGGCTTTGTTAAAAATATCCATTGGGATAAAAGTTAACTGGGTTTCTTCGAGGGTTATGGCGGTAACGGGATAAATCATATCGCCGCCCAGGCCTTCGCAGCCAAGCATTTGCTCCGAAGCAGCCAGGCTTACAATCCGTTCCTTTTTTGTTCCATAAGAAGATACCACTTTTATTTTCCCATAAAAAATTTCATACACTCCGCTTACGGGTTCGCCTTCCGTAAAAATGGTGGCCTCGGCAGGGTAATCGGTAGTGATTTTATTGAGGGTTATCACAGGTTTCCACGCATCGGAACAATAGCGGTTAATAAAGCAATTATAGTGCTTACAGGTTTCGCATTTTCTTTTAGTGGTAGCAATCATTTAGTTTTATTTCGTAAAAAGGCACAGAAGAAAGAAAAAACGATCTTCTCTCTAATTCTCACTGCACTTAAATATTATGGATTTTTAATCTCGGCTTTTGGACTTTGATAAAACCACCAGTTGAGTAAAAGGCAAATAAAATAGTAAATGGCAAAGCCATACAGCGCATATTCGGGGGTGCCGTTTTGGATTTGCTGCCCAAAAACCTTCGGGATAATAAAGGCACCATAGGCTGCAATGGCGGCTGTCCAGCCCAGCACAGGGCCTGCCTGCTCCTTATTAAAAATATACGGTATGCTCCTGAAAGTTGATCCATTGCCAATTCCGGTGGTTAAGAATAGCACCATAAAACTGATAAAAAACGGCCACCAGTAGATTTCTGGTGTTTCGCTGTTGCGGGCCTGAATTACAAAATAAGCTACGGCAATGGTGGCCAATATTTGTACGATGGTGCTCATGGCCGTAACCTTTGCGCCGCTATTAATTTTATCAGCCAGCCAGCCACCCACCGGACGTATCAATGCACCGATAACCGGACCCAGGAAAACCCACATCAAAAAATTGGGGGCATTTGGATTGAGGTATGACGGATCGTTGGCATCGCTAAACACAAAAATATCCTGGCTTAGCTTAGGGAATGCCGCCGAAAATCCAATAAACGAACCAAAGGTCATGGTGTAAATAATGGTCATCACCCAGGTGTGCTTGTTGCTGAATATTGCAAATTGCTTGTTCAGGTTAGTTTTCATATCGCCCGGCGTGGCATACTTCATCAGCAACAGCGTTAATAAGACCACAACCGGCAACACGATCCACATATTCCATTGTAATCCTATCAACAGGTAGGCGCCAATGAATGTAGCAACTAATCCCAAAACAACCATGTATATTGTTTTTCCCATTCCCTGCACGGTAGATGGTAACTTAGGCGTTCCGGTAATCACATTGTTCATCCCGAAAAAAGCTGCGATGGCGGCAAGGGTTAATAAGGGAACCCACACCCAGCCTGCATTTTGAAATCCCGACAAGGACTCGCCAAAGGCATTGCTTACATCGCTGCCTACCACGCCAAAAAACGAAAAACCAATAATCCAGGGAATGGTCTTTTGCATTACACCCACACCGAGGTTGCCAATTCCGGCATTTAAACCCAGCGAGGTTCCTTGCATACGTTTCGGGAAAAAGAAACTGATATTGCTCATGGATGAGGAGAAATTACCTCCGCCAAAACCCGAAAGTGCGGCCAGAACAGCAAAAGTCATGTAAGGAGTATTTACATCCTGCAAGGCAAAACCAACCCCGATAACCGATATGAGCATTAATAAAGTGGTAAGAAAAACTACATTCCGGCCTCCGCCCAACGAAATTAAAAAGGAGTTGGGAATACGCAAGGTAGCACCTGCCAGTCCGGCTATGGCCGGCAAAGTATAATACAGGTTGTTGATCTCTTTCAACTTTTCGGTAATTTGTGCAGCATCCATATCTGCTGTTATCATCCCGAAGTTGAAACCAAAAGCCTTCATTTTGGTGGCGATGATGCTCCACATTATCCACACTGCAAAAGCAAGTAGCAGGGCGGGAATTGAAATCCATAAATTTTTCGTGGCTATTCGTTTTCCGGTAGTTTTCCAGAAATTTTCATCTTCCACATTCCAGACAGATAAGTTAATTTTTGACATGATGAAGTTGGATATTAGTTATTTGTTAATCGTTATTCGTTAATCGTTATTCGTTAATCGTTATTTGTTAATCGTTATTTGTTATTAGTTATCAGAAAATTGTTGTTGATAGTCATTGATAGTCATTGATAGTCATTGATAGTCATTGATAGTCATTGATGGTCATCCCGAAAAGTAGAAAATATTTGATTTTCGTAACTTTTCGAGGATGCTCGAAAAACTATGAAATCGCAGATTTCTGGTTTTTCGGCATTGATGGTTCCCGCCTACGGCGAGGATTTCCCCGAAAAAACGGGGCAGACTGCTTTGCTCAATCCCGCAAATGCGAGGATGTCGTTTCGTTCCACATTCTCTTGTTTCTCCGTAGGAGTCCTTCGGACAATCATTCGATCATTCAATCATTCAATCATTCTAATTCTCACTACTCATCCGCAAACGAACCTTTGGGTTCACGAAGCATTATCCAGCAAAACACGAAACTTACCAGGGCTCCACCCGAAAGGACATAAAAAAATGTTTTGTCGTCAACAAGTGAATAAAGAACAAGGTAGATCACAGCGCCAACATTTCCATAAGCCCCGGCCATGCCGGCTATTTGCCCGGTTTGCTCTTTTTTTATCATGGGAATAATAGCAAAGGTTGCCCCCTCGGCTCCCTGCACAAAAATTGAAGTTACAACAGTAATAATTACTGCTACCACCAGCCACCACATCCCATCGAACAAGGGGTCTAAAAGCCGAATCCCATCCGCTCCCATCTCGCCATATTTAGCAATAATGGCCATAAAGAAAAATCCCAGGGCAATCCCAAACATGTACAATAGCATCGTTCGCTTCCGGTTGTTCATTTTGTCGGACAGTAAGCCGCCCAGTGGCCTGGCAAACAAATTTACAAAGGCAAACGAGGCCGCGATAAAAGATGCCAGTGTAGCGGTCATAATGTAATTGCCATCGCCGTTGGTGAGGTCGCGGAAAACATTTTCGAAAAACATGGGGAGCATGGATACAACGGCCAGTTCGGCACCAAAGTTTGCAAAATAGGTGCTGTTGAGCGCAGCCACATTTCCCCAACGGTATTTGTCCTTTTCGGCAACTCCCGCTTTCAAAACAGGCAGGTTAACCTGAAGTACCTTAATAACATGAACCACATAAATCAATGCAAGACCTGCATAAATCATGTAGAGAACAGTGGTGGGCAATATTTGCACACCGCTTACCTGCACACCTCCAATTTTCCAGGCAAGCACACCCATAGCTCCAACCAAGGGGAAAGACCATAAGAGGTATTGGATTAAATCTTTGTAGGAAGAAACCGTCATGGGTTGGGCTTTCTTTGCTTTTTTAAAATGATATGCTTTGGTAGCCCCGTCTTTTGGAATATCCTTAACCAAAAAATAATAAGCAATACCATATACTAATGAAACGCCTGCATTGATTGCAAGGGCATACCGCCAACCGTTTTCGCCACCAAAAAAGTGGATGGCAATCCAGGGAAGGGTCATAGCAGCCCACGCCGAGCCAAAATTACCCCATCCGGCGTAAAAGCCTTCGGCTCTGCCTACCATTTTTGGGGGAAACCATTGTGCAACCATCCTGATTCCTATTACAAAACCAGCACCGATGGAACCTAAAATCAATCTTGAAATAAGCAGTTGGATAAATGTGTTGCCAAAGGCAAACAAAAATGCCGGCACCGACATAATTATCATTAACAGGCTGAACACGATCCTGGGCCCATACCTGTCGATGAGTGTCCCTACAATTATCCTTGCCGGGATAGTAAGGGCAACGTTGCAAATTGCCAAAACCTTAATATGCTCTTTGGTGAGCCATTTAATGTTTTCGAGCATGGTGGTGGCCAAAGGTGCCATATTGAACCACACATAAAATGTTACGAAAAACGCGATCCAGGTGTAGTGGAGCGTTCTGATTCTTTCCTGTTTAAAATCAATTAATTCCGGTAGTGCCATGAGGGGAAAGTTAAAAGTTAAAAGTTATTTGTTAATAGTTATTTGTTAATAGTTATTTGTTAATTGTTATTCGTTAATTGCCTGCCTCGCCGCAGGCGGGTTATCAGTTAATTGTCCCGAAAAGTAGAAAATCTTTGATTTTCGTAACTTTTAGAGGATGCTCGGGCGAAGCCCGGCATTATTCGTTTATCGTTAATCGTTATTCATAGTCATTGATGGTCATTAATAGCATACTTTATAAGTAAATCCCTCATTGTGTACCGCTTCCTTAGTTTGTTTGATTTATTCTCTTTCTCTGGTTTTACTACTATAACTATGTACACAAATCATGGCTATCATATTGAAATAGATTTCTCTGCCACAAAGGTGGCATCGAAATGACAAGTCTCAGGCTTTGCTTGGGTGTAGATGGAAGTGAGTGCTTTGCACTCACTTCCATCTACACCCCTAAACTCGCCAAATCCATGTCATTTCGAAAGAGCGTAGCGACTGAGAAATCTATTTTCCCAATCATAATTAATGCATTGCAAAATGTCATCATTGAAGATCACATTTATAGTCATTGATAGCATACTTCATAATTTAATTTCTCATCTCTCACCGCTCACCACTCCACAAATCTATCTCACTACTCATTTCTCATCTCTGATTCTTTTAGACAAGTCAAGCCTTGTTTCTACCTGATCCCTGACAAAGATTCTGCTTCGTGCAACACTCCATCGCTCCATCATTCTGTCATTCAGTCATTCTTTTTTTCAATCATTCCTCTCTCATTTCTTACCTTTCATCTCTCCATTCTTTAAGGATTCTGAGGTCTCTAAAGACTCTAAGACCCCTCCATCACTCTCCCGCAAAAGCGGGATTTCGCTTTGCTCAACACCACTCCATCTCACTACTCATCTCTCCCTTCTCTTCGCTCTCTAATTATTCTTCGGCTTAACGCCATTGAACAATTTCATGGTAGTCCGGATGTGTTTGCGATCCCAGTACCAAATTACATATTGCGGACTTCTCCACAAATAGGTAAATGGGTAAACCAAAAAGTGCATAAACCGTGTAAAAGGGATAATCGCAATAAGTAAAAATGCAGAAATAATATGAATTTTAACAAACAAGGGCATGGCTGAAACAGCAGCTATGTCCGGACTAAACAAAAATATCGACTTGAGGTAGGGCGTTAATGTGGATGCAAACCACGATGATCCCCACCTGAAGAAAAATGCTATCCACAGTCCGGTGATAATTTGTACGGAAAGCACCACATACACCACCACATCCATTTTCGAGGTAACTACTTTTAAACGTTTGTGTCTGAGCCGCCTGATGATGAGCATCACCAAACCAAATAAAGCCGCGATACCAAAGCCAAAGGCAGCTATCTCGAGGATGAGCAAACGCATGGGTACGCTATCCCACAACAACACCTCAGCAGGGAATAAAAAGGCGATAAGGTGTCCAAAAAATAAGAACAAAAGCCCCCAGTGGAAGGGGCGGCTGCCATAAAATAGTTCCCTGCTTTCGAGAAATTGGGAAGATAATGAGCTAACCCCAAAGCTTAAATTCAGATACCTTAAAATGGTACCCACTATCACCACAATTAATGCGGCATAAGGTAAACCGATAAAGAAAAAATAATCGCTCATGATTAAAAACTTTTGCGTTTGTTACAATGTGTATCACAGATTTCAGACTTTGGCGATGGCATCAAGAATTCGTTTTTGCCATCGAAAGCCTGCTCGGGAATGACATACCCGGCAAGTTGCTCACCCTTGAAATCACTTCGCAAAAATGCCAATACCACTTCGAGTATTTCTTTGTAGTAATTTTCGATGCCCTTGAATTTGGTGAGCATAAACCGGACTGCCGGAATGATGATGATAAAACCCAGTTCCTCCGCAAAATCCATATTGGTGGTTTTGGAAAGTAGCACAAGTACATTAGGCAAATGATCGCCCAACTCGATGCCACAATCCACACCTGCGGCTTTATGTTCGTTTTGAAGGTTTACCAGCAATTGCGCCCTTTTATAATCCTCGCCAAAGAGCATGTAGCCAATGTCGAGAAAGCAAACGGCCTGCACATCGAAGGTTTTCATGTAATACTCCTGCTGTGCCGCGAACGATAATTTTAGATGTTCCTCCACTACCTTTCTCAGACTTTCTGCCCTTTCGGGAAAAACCTCGGTATGCAAATCCAGGAGCGCTTGCACATAGCCGGCCTGGTTTTCATCAGGATACCTTAGCGTGTCAGCAAGTATTTTATAGTGATCTAAATTTCTCATAAATATTTCCTTATTTACAATCCTCTTTTTGGTTTTTGTGTAAAACCAAAACCAGTATTGCCTTTCACATCGGCGGTTCTTTCGATCATTTCGATGGCTTCTTCGCGGTGTGCCGGTGGAATTACAAAACGTTCGTCGTAATGAGCCAGCGAAGTGAGCCTGAATATTTCGTCGGCGGTGTCTTTGTCCATCACCACTTCGTTCATTGGTCCATATACCTCTTCCTCGGGAAGGTCTCCAACAGTTTCGTTGCGGCGGTGCAAGCGAACGGCCATCAATTTTTTCAATACCGTTTCGACCACCTTTTCGTTGCCGGCGCTAAAGAGATTGGCCAGGTATTTCATGGGAAGCCTCGACTTTTCGATAGCCCCCCAGAATGTTTCAGTGGTGGTTTCGTAAGAGCCATTTTCGACAAATGCCATGGTTGGCAACAATGGTGGTACGTAAAATAAATTGGGCAAAGTCCTGAATTCAGGATGCAGCGGAAGGGCAAGTCCCCATTCTTTTACAAACTTGTAAACCGGGGATTTTTGTGCCGATGTAACGGTTGAATCGGCTATGCCATTTTCGCGGGCAGCCTTTATTACTTCGGAATCGTTGGGATCGAGATAAATATCCATTTGGTTTTTGAGCAAATCCTGATCCTCGCTTGCTGCTGCACTTTCAATTTTATCGGCATCGTACAACAAAACACCCAAATACCGGATACGCCCAACGCAGGTATGCATACAAGCCGGTATTTGCCCCGTTTCTAAGCGTGGATAACACAGGATGCACTTTTCCGATTTCCCGGTATCCCAGTTGTAGTAAGTTTTTTTGTAGGGGCATGCCGTAATACACATGCGCCAGGCCCGGCATTTTTTCTGGTTGATGAGCACTATGCCGTCTTCACCTCTTTTGTACATCGCTCCCGAAGGGCAGGCGGCAACACAGGCAGGGTTGAGACAATGGTTGCAAATCCGCGGCAAATAATGCATGGTCATGCGTTCGAGCTGGAACATGGCCTCCTGTTCGGCAGCCGAAAGACCTTTAAAATTCACATCTTTTCTTGCATATTCCTTGCTGCCACCCAAGTCATCGTCCCAGTTGGGCCCCGATTTTGGGGTCATCGGCTCGCCGGTTATCAACGATACAGGCCTTGCTACCGGCTGATCGTCGCCCTCCTCAGCCTCGAACAAATGCTCGTAGCGATAAGTAAAGGGCTCGTAATAATCTTCGAGTACCGGCATATTTGGATTGTGAAAAAGATTTTTCAGGCCTTTGAATTTGCCGGCTCCTTTCAGCCTTACCGAATTCCCTTTTTTATCCCATCCGCCTTTATAAATATCCTGATCTTCCCACTTGTGAGGGTAACCTGTACCGGGCTTTGTTTCCACATTGTTCCACCACATGTACTCGGCGCCTTTACGGTCGGTCCATGTATTTTTACAGGCAATGGAGCATGTGTGACATCCGATGCATTTATCGAGATGAAACACCATTGCAATTTGTGATCTTATATCCATGGCTTCGTTTTTTATTTTAAAATTCTACTTTGTCCATTTTTTGAACCAGGACGAAGGTATCGCGGTTTACACCCACCGGACCCCAATAATTAAAGTGATAAGTAAACTGACCATAACCGCCTGCCATAAGGTTGGGCTTTAGATGAAGCCTCGTGAAACTATTATGACATCCGGCCCGCTTGTTGCCCCGAACCTGCGATTTAGGCGTAGAGTATGTACGTTCGGGCGAGTGATAAATAAAGCAAATGCCTTTGGGTATGCGGGCACTCACACAGGCACGTGTGCAATATACGCCATTGTCGTTGAATACTTCCACCCAATCGTTGTCGTTAATACCCATTTCGGCGGCATCTTCTTCGCTAAGCCAGCAGGGAGCCATTCCGCGCGAAAGCGTTAACATCCTCAGTGTATCGCCGTACGTGGAATGGATATGCCATTTTCCGTGGGGTGTAAGCACATTCAGCATTTTTGCCTGCCCTGTGGCCACCGAAGTTCGCAGCTCTCCGTAAACTTCCGGTTTTGGTGAAGGCTTGTAGGTGGGCAAATGCTCGCCAAACTTAATGTAGCTTTCGTGATCGAGGTAAAAATGCTGTCGGCCCGTGAGCGTGCGCCAGGGCACCAAACGCTCCACGTTGTAGGTGTAAGCCGAGTAAGCCCGTCCGTTGGTGAGCAAACCCGACCATACTGGCGAATTGTGATAGCGGTGAGGCCGTGTTTGCAAATCTTTGTAGTTCATCCTCACATTTTTATTGCCTTCGGCCAAATCGCAAAGGGTGAGGCCAGTCTTCTTTTCGGCCACGGCATAAGCCCGGTGGGCAAGCTCGCCATTGGTAAGGCTGGATAGATGAAGTACGGCGTTGGCGGCTTCCAAATCCTCATAAATGGACGGGTATTCAACGCCATCCAATTTGCTGACGTGATTCCTGTCCAAGAGCATCTCATCATAAAAGTCGGCACATTGATAACTGTTGCCATGCGCTCCCAAACCTTTCTTTATCTCAGGCCCCAGCCTGATAAACTTTTCATACACTTTGGTATAATCCCTTTCAACAAGTTTTATGTCGTGCATGGTTTTGCCGGGGATGAGATCGCACTCTCCCTTGCTCCAGTCCTTAATTTGGCTTTGTGCAATTTCGCCTGCACTATCGTGCGAGATGGGCACATTTACAATGTCTTTAACAGGTTCGGCAAAATGCGTTTTGGCCAATTCGCTGGTAGCTTTGGCAATTTCCCTGAATATCATCCAGTCGCTTTTCGATTCCCAAACGGGATCGATTGCTGCCGACAACGGATGGATGAAGGAGTGCATGTCGGTGCTGCTCAGATCGGTTTTTTCGTACCACGAAGCTGCCGGGAGAACAATATCAGAATATAATGCCGAGGTATCCATCCTGAAGTTCAGGTTTACAATCAAGTCCATTTTACCCTTTGGACTTTCGCTGCGCCATTTAATATCTTCCACAAATTTATCGGCCACTTCATCGGCAATCGAGTTGTGGTGCGTGCCCAGGTAGTGATTCATAAAATATTCATGGCCTTTGGCACTCGACATCAAGGCGTTTCCGCGCCAGATATACCACACCCTCGGGAAGTTAATTTCTTCGTCAGGCTCAACCACGGAATGAAGCAGTTCCTTGCTTTTTAGTTTTTCGACAATATATTTTTTGATGTCCTCCTCTGATTTTGCTCCAGCCTTTTCGGCATCCTTTACAATCTCAAAATTATTTTTGTTGTATTGTGGATAAAAAGGCATCCATCCGTTGCGCACGGATTTCACCACCATATCTGCCGTATGCAGCGATGATAAATCATTTTTAGGCACGGTATTGTAGTCGGAATGATTTCCATCGTAACGCCACTGGTCCGAATTGATGTAATGCCAGATGGGTGTTTGCTGCAGGCGTGGTGGCCCCTGCCAGTCTTTGCCCGACATGATGGCCGCCCATGAATCGGTTGGTGCTAACTTTTCCTGACCAACGTAGTGGTTCATCCCTCCACCGTTAACACCAATGCAGCCTGTTAGCATCAAAGCCATAGTGCCTGCACGGTAAATCAGGTTGTTGTGGTACCAGTGGTTAACCCCTGCACCTATAATAATGCTGCATTTTCCTTTGGTAGTTTCGGCAGTGCGTGCCCATTCCTGTGCAAACTGAAGCACCGTTTTTGGACCGATGCCGGTAAATATTTCCTGCCATGCGGGTGTGTAAGCCGCTTCTTTTTCATCGTAGGATTTTGGATAGTCGCCACCCAGCCCGCGATCGACACCATATTGTGCCATGGTCAAATCGTAAACGGTGGTAACTTTTACCACGCCATCAACAGTTTTGATGTGTTTTACGGGAACCCCTCTTTGGGCAAACTTTCCCTGTCCGTATTCAACAAATTCGAGTTGCAGTACTTCATCATGTTTTTCGAGGAGGGTGAGCACAGGATCGTAATCATTTCCTGTTTCGGCATCTTCAAACTTCATGTTCCAGTTTCCATCTTTGCCATCCCAGCGGTGTCCCGAACTTCCGCCCGGGCATACCAGCTCATTACTTTCTGCATCAATATTCAGGAACTTCCATTCGCCCTTTTCGATGTCTTTATACTTATCCACTTTATTTGCCCTGAGCATGCGCCCCGGCACGAGTTTTCCGTCTTTTTCGTCAACTTCAACCAAAAACGGGCTGTCAGTATATCGCTTGGTATAATCAATAAAATAAGGCGTTTGCTTTTGGTAATGAAATTCTTTTAAAATAACATGAACCACGGCCATCCAAAAGGCACCATCCTGTCCGGCGTGTACGGGCACCCAATTGTCGGCGTACTTTGCCACCATGTTAAAGTCGGGCGAGAACACCACGGTTTTGGTGCCATTGTGGCGCGATTCGGAGAAGAAATGCACATCGGGTGTACGTGTCATCCCCAGGTTGGCACCCATGCAGGCAATAAACTTGGAGTTGTACCAGTCGGCACTCTCGGCCACATCGGTTTGCTCGCCCCAAATTTCAGGAAATGAGTTGGGCAGGTCGCAATACCAATCGTAGAAACTAAGGTTAACGCCGCCCATGAGTTGCAAAAAGCGTGAACCGGCAGCATAGCTCAACATCGACATGGCCGGGATAGGCGAGAATCCTATGAGGCGATCCGGGCCATATTTCTTAGTGGTGTAAATATTTGATGCTGCAATGATTTCTTTGGCAAGATCCCACGACACCCGCCTGAAACCACCTTTGCCCCTGGCTCGCTGATACCGTGCTCTCGTTTCAGGATTATTCTGGATATTTTCCCAGGCTTTCAGGGCATCGCCAGTCCTTTCTCTTTCATCAACAAAAATATCAATCAAAGCCCCGCGTATCATCGGATATTTAACACGGATGGGGCTGTACAAATACCATGAGAAGGAAATGCCGCGCTGGCAACCCCGTGGCTCATAAGGTGGTAAGGATTTGTCGAGTAAGGGATAATCCAATGCCTGGGTTTCCCAAACTACGATGCCGTCTTTAACATGGATATTCCAGCTACAACTCCCGGTGCAATTCACCCCATGGGTACTGCGCACAACTTTATCGTGTTGATGCCGGTTTCGGTAAAACTCCTCCCACTGCCTGGTTTTTGGGGAGATCAAATCTTTTATCCAACTCATAATATATACTTTATATAAAATAACAAATTTGAATGCCTGTATCGAATGTTACACACCTACAGGCCTTGGTTTGCGATGGGAATAAAAAACAATGATAACTCCCATAATTAATAAAAAGACAGCAAGCCCCAATAGAGCCATAGCCATATTATAACTTTCCGATGCCTGGTCGGGTCGGTTTTCGCTAACCGATTTTAGATATGCGGTAAGGTTGAGTACTTCTGCCTCAGTAAGAGGATTATCGCGATAGGCTGCTGTCATCAGTGGAAAGGGCGGACTTTTAATAATGGCTGCTGCTCCCATACTACCCATGATGTTCCAGGTTTCGGTGAGGTCTTTGGCAAGGGTTCCGTGGCTAAAGGTGTACTCGTCCTGCACATTATGGCATGAGTTACACGCGGCACCACCATTCGTTAAACGCTTCTCGCCTGTAAAAATTAATGCCCCTGAAGCGATATTATCGGCAGTGGCTTCGCTCAGCATATCCACTGCGGCAGTTGCTTGCCCGCCACTTTCGGTACCTGAACTGGTGCGCTTTATATAATCTAAAACTGCCAGAGACTGGGCATCGGTAAAAGCGTTATCGGGCATGGGCATGCGGTTGTATTCTTCAAAAATGGCATTGGCATCAGCATCGCCGCTCTCGATCAGCTTTCTGGATGACTGGATAAATGCCAATAGCCATTCCTGGCTTCTTTTTTCGGATATGTTCAACAAATCAGGCCCAACCAGTCGCCCTTTGCCTATGGTATGGCAGGCAACACATGTTTTATTATAAAGCTCTTGCCCTTCATCGGCAAAGCAAAGGGTTAAAATGAATAATCCAAGCACAGTAAATAATGTCTTCATAAGCATGATTTCAAAAAAAAAATGAACACCAAAAACTGGATAAAAATACATCTAAAATGATATGAACCTAATGAAACTATGATGAGAATCATAATTTATATATTTTCTAAATAACACAAATAATACTCAATTCCCTATTAACTAAGTTTTTAAGATTATTTATTGGCAATGTTGCAAATCCATTTTCATCAATTATTATGATGTATGACAATTAAACTCAATATAAATCTTTCGGAAACAATGATGCAATCAACTTTTCAGCCACTCGACCCAGATAGTTTGATTGACAAAGGGTACATGATTATTCTTACAAACCATCATAGTGTGGCCTGTACCGCCCGAACCGGGATTTTTTAAATCATCGTAAAATATGGCAAAATCAGCTTTGGGGATTCCTGACATTGTCCCGATAACTTTAATGGTATCGCGCAGCAAATAGGCAGCCTTGATAGTTACATGATTATTTATCCCATCCACAAAATCATCAATCAGCTTCACATTCCTGCGGTTTGACCGGGTATGATAGGTAACCTCCGGTTCGGCTGCAAGATCAAGATCATCCAAAGAGTGGGTTAAATACCCCAGCGACTTTTGCCTACGATGCCCTGAATAGGGCAAAATAACCTCCATCCTTGATGCATCAACTTTTGAAACGCCTTGCGCAAACAACTCATCCGAACCCGATGCATTGCCGCTCCTGAAACGGGCATGCTTCATATTGGAAGCTAATTTTTCGGCGAGGGCTATCAATAAGGGTTCATCACCGGGTAAAACTTTCCGTTTGCCCTCAAGTAAAATGATGCAGTTTTTTTGGTCGTATTGTTTTATGAAATCAGCGAAGTGCATTGGGTTAATTCTGAAGATTCAATAGCGTAACATTACAATTTTTCTTTCATCAATTTTGGATTTTGACGGGTATCAAAAACCATATCAATAATAACATATTGTGCAACACTATGATAAATGATTTTGTAATTATCTTGAACCAAGTATTTATATTTATGCGGATATTCCAAAAGGTGGGGCTCTTTTTGTCCGATACCATCAAAACCATTTTCTAAGATTTCAACTCTATCAACAATTCGGTTAATTTGATTTTCTGCTATTAATATTGAAATTTCAGCGAGATAATCGTAGATACTCTGAAGGTCAAATTTTGCAGGATCAGTCCAAACAATCCTCAGCGGTTGTTTTTCCATAATTTTATTTCATTTTTTAAATCTGCGTGAGAAGTTACCTTACCCTCTTCATAAGCATTTTGAGAAGCAGATATCCGATTATAAAAATCCTCCAAAGACATTGGCTTAACTTTTTGTGATGGTGTTTCCATCAACAATAATTTTATTTTTTGGAGAATTTCAATATTATCACTATTAATAATCGAATTGATAATTTGATATTTTTCTATTTGAATATTCATGCGTATATTGAATTAGTAAAAAACAAAGTTACAATAATATGGGTAAATTTAATATTAATCCCATAACTTAAAATAATTAAATAGATCAATTTGTCAATCTTGTTTTTTATTGATCAAGACAATAAAAAAGGCATTAAAAAAGGCAGCTGAGAAATCAGCCACCTTTTGAATTTTTATTCAATAATCAAATCCTACACCCATTTTACCAATCCAACATCCTGGCGGTAGGGCATTAGTTCGTGTTTTGGATAAATCCTGAAAGCATAACTGTAAGCTCCTGCTTTAAAAGTGGGGATATCAACGCTGTAGTTTGCATGTTTATCAGCACAGCTGGTAAGAGTTAGCTCCTTGCTATAAACAATTCTTTTTACCTGTCCGTCCTTTTTCTTCCCGAAAATTACCTCAATCCCGATATACTTAGGATCAATCCCATTGGTATATAAAGTAACTTCTGTCGAAAAACTATCCTCGAGTGTTAGAGGGGTGGCAGATGAGTCGGGCACCATGAGCTTTTCGAGCTTTATTTCATGCCACTTATTGCGCATGTCATGCTTCCAGGCAGCATATTCGCCGGCTAGTTGGTAATTGTTTTTTCTAACTTCAGCAGTGCGCAAGATCAACTTCTTGTAAAACTTCTGCTGATAGTCCTCAATCTGGCGCTTCATGGTAAAGTGAGGCGCGATATCGGTAATCGTATTTTTGATGTATTGAACCCATTTTTCAGGAACACTTTCATCGTTGAGGTCGAAATACAAGGGAAGAATTTCGTCTTCAAAAACATTATAAATGATTTCGGCATCCAGCTCATCCTGGAAATACTGATTGGCATAAGTACGGGCTTCGGTAATGGCAAACCCGGCATTATCCTTATAGCCTTCGGCCCACCATCCATCGAGCACTGAAAAGTTAATAACTCCATTCATAATGGCTTTTTCGCCACTGGTTCCCGAAGCTTCGAGCGGCCGGGTTGGAGTATTGAGCCAAATATCAACACCGGGAATTAAAGTATGGGCAAGTTCTATATCGTAGTTCTCAATAAAAATAACCTTACCGATAAACCCTTCGGTTTTGGATATTTCGATAATGCGCTTAATCAGGTTTTGTCCTTCCACATCTTTGGGGTGTGCTTTTCCGGCATAAATAAACTGTAGCGGCCTGCCGGGCATGTTCACCAATTGTTTCAACCTGTCGAGGTTTGAAAAGAGCAGTTTAGCCCTTTTGTAGGTAGCAAACCTACGGGCAAAGCCTATCGTCAGTGCATCCTCCTGGATAGATTCGATGGTATTGATAATGAGCTTTGGATTTTCCTGACGCCTCGTCATCTCAAATTCAAGTCGTGTTTTTACATAATCCAGTAATTCTTTTTTAAGCTGCTTGCGTGTTTCCCATATCTCACTATCGTTGACCTGCTGCATTTTTTGCCACATGCCAAAATCGAGCTGATGCCACTTATAATCTTCGCCAAAAACTTTTTTGTACAACAGTTTCCAGGGCTTGGAAGCCCAGGTTGGCAGGTGAACACCGTTGGTAACATAACCAATATGCAGTTCTTCCGGGAAATAACCTTCGAATAGCGGGGCAAACATTTCCTGTGAAACACGGCCATGGATTCGACTCACACCATTAACCTCCTGTGATAAACGAGTGGCAAGCACACTCATCGAAAACAATTCGTGCGGATCGTTTGCATTATACTTACCAAGGTTCATCATGGCCTCCCACGTAATATTGAGCCTTTCGGGATAATGCGGGAAGTAGGTTCTCAACAAATCCTCATTAAAATAGTCATGCCCGGCAGGAACCGGTGTATGCGTGGTAAACAGTGTGGATGAACGAACTACTTCTTTGGCTTTATTGAAATCCATTTTTTCTTCCTGTATCAAATACCTTAATCTTTCGAGGCTGATAAAGGCTGAATGGCCTTCGTTGCTGTGGTAAATATCAGGTTTTACGCCCACCGCTTCCAGCATTCTGATGCCTCCAATACCCAAAAGGATTTCCTGCTTAAGCCTGTTTTCAAGCTCTCCACCATACAATTGGTGGGTAATAGTGCGATCAACATCCTGGTTTTCTTCAAAATTAGCATCCATCAGATACAATGGGATTCGTCCCACATCGGCACGCCAGATACGGGCGTATAATGTTCTTCCGGGCAAACCAATTTTAATTTTCAGTTGGTTACCATTTTCATCGTTCACCTTAACTATGGGTAACTGAGAGAATTTTTGAGGTTGATATTGTGCCACCTGATCGCCAAACAATGATATGCTTTGCTGAAAATAACCATAACGATAAAGTAAACCAACAGCCACTAAATTTTCGTTTGAGTCGCTGGCTTCTTTAAGATAATCTCCTGCCAGAATTCCCAGACCGCCCGAATACAATTTAAATGACTGATGAAGGCCATACTCCATACTAAAATAAGCAATTTGTGCCTTCGGTTTATTTTTAGACTCTTCGATATAAGCTTTGAATTTATTGTAACTTTCATAGTATTTTTCCATGAAGGCTTCATTCTCTTCAAGTGCTTTCCATTCATAAACATTCAACGAATCGAGCAATTCGATGGGATTCTGATGGAAATCTTTCCAATGTTCGGGATTGATACTCTCGAACATTTCGGTTGCCTTAAAGTTCCACGACCACCACAGGTTCCTCGACATATCCTGCAAGCCTTTTAACTTTTCAGGGATTTTAGGTTCAACCACCAGGCGCTTCCAAACCGGCAAATCCTTTTGCGGGGCTTCAACCAGTATTTTTTTCTTTGCTTTGATAAAAGTAGCCGGTAGCAAATCAATCCTGGCCGAAATCTTCGACAGGGCTATATTGTAGCTGTCAAGATATTTATCAAAAAACTTAGGCCAAATAGCTGCTTCTGCAATTTCATAAGCATTCTGGCGAGCATCTTCCATTTTCTTTTCAGTCATCGAAAGATAATCAACAAGGGAGTCAGCTATCTGTGATACCACTTCGCTGTCGTTATCATCGGTTCTGTTGGCAACCACCACCCCGGCATGGTTATTTTTAAATGTTTCGTTTACCCATTGTCCGAAACCAGCCTGGCAAGTGGTTAAAGTGGGTACGCGGAAGGCAACACTTTCGAGGGGAGTATAACCCCAGGGTTCGTAATATGATGGAAAAACAGTAAAGTCGAATCCAGCCAATAAATCATAATATGACATATTGAATACACCATCGTTTCCATTCAAATAGGCAGGCACGAAAATGATCTTCACTTTATCTTCCTGACGATTTTTAAAGCCATACTTACGAATTTCCGACAATATGGCATCATGATTATAATCGTACAAGCCATGGGTAAGGTAGGCCTCAGTAAGTGGCTGTTTAAAATTCGGCTTCTTCATTCTTTGCAGCAAGTCAGGATCAGGGCCGGTATGATTTCCGGGAATCTTAACAAAAGCCAGGACTTCTTTTTCAGGATTTCGTTTAGCTACCTGGGCAAGGGCAGCAATAAAAAGGTTAATGCCTTTATTTCTAAACTCGTAGCGTCCGCTTGTTATCGTAAGAAAGGCATCATCCGATATTTTCTGGTTTAGCAGCGATTCCGCCACATGGAGCATATTTTTGCGGGCTACATCTCTTTTTTTCGAGGCTTGTACTTTTTCAAGAATCAACGATTCGGAGAAACCATTTGGCGTAACTACATCCACCTTTTTTTGAAGCAAAGCCTTTGTTTCGCCCGCTGTGGTATTGCTAACTGCTGTGAAAGCATCGGCATTCATAGCCGATTTTTGCTCCAGCGAAAATCTCGACATCATGCCAAAACGCCTGGCCATTTCTTCGCCATTGTATTCCGTAAGTTTACTGTATAAGGGGTAACCGTTTCCGGAAATGGCACGGCCAATAGCGGTGGCATGGGTAGTAAATACCGTGGCCACCTGGGGCAAATGCTCTTTTAAATACAGCACACCTGTTCCTGTCATCCATTCATGGAAATGAGCCACCACTTTATCAGAAAATGATAAATTGGATTTATAAAAACTCTCGATCACCTGCCCTACGGCATAGCCAAACATGGCAGGTTCGATGTAATCCCACCCGCCACTCAGCGAATCAACCTTGTATTTGTCCCACAATTCGGCAAATATTTTATCCTTTTGTGGAAACAAGCTTGTAAAATCCACAAGGATGGCAATGGGTTTTCCCTCAACATTCCAGCGCCCAACCCTAAAGTGCAGGTCATCGGCAGCAGCGGCTTCGCGCCAGGTTTTAAATAATTCACTATCTTCGATAAAATCAGGATTTTTCCTGATTTCTTTCCATACATCGGGGCCAATGGTGATGTAATTGTCGCCGTATTCTTTTTGTACCAGGGGAGCCTTTGTTGAGAGTACGGTGTAGATGCCACCAATCATGTTACAGATTTCCCAGCTGGTTTCGAAAATATAATTTGGTTTGTTCAATTGTTGCTTAGCCATATTCTATTTGATAATTAATTTTAAAAAATTCAGTCGGCAAAAGTATAGTTTTTGATGGATGTTGATATGGAAGATTATGGATATGTTGGAATAGATAATAATTTTTTAACACGAAAGTCGGGAGGAGAGGAGAGGTTGGAGGGGAGAAGGGAGATATTAGAGTTAAGAAGTTAGAGGGGAGAAATTGGAGTAATAGAGTAATGGAGCGATGGAATATAGTCATCCGATGAATTACTCCCGGAAGTAGTACCAGTACTACCCGCATAACGTCATTTGCTTAAACATTATTCATCGGATGACTTTTCCTGATCACCCGATCTAAGTCACACCTTGAATAAGGCCGGGCAATAACAGAGGTTAGAGGGGAGATGGGAGAAATTGGAGTGATGGAGTAATGTTGAGCGAAGCGAAATCCCGCTTTTGCGGGAGAGTGATGGAGTGATGTTGA
>Ga0307990_1000214_pt1 | contig 55845 bp, 54 predicted proteins | sample EllFjometagen129_FD_203168 | JGI IMG/M metagenome (GOLD analysis project Ga0307990, IMG submission 203168) | Marine microbial communities from Ellis Fjord, Antarctic Ocean - #129 | ecosystem: Environmental > Aquatic > Marine > Unclassified | place: Southern Ocean | collected 2014-10-08
CTAAAGCCACTTTTGCTTTAAATTCTGGGCTATGCTGCTTTCTCTTTTTGCTCATCGATCATCTCCTTGAATTGTGAGTGATCTATAGCTTAACATATTGTCCAGTTTTTGGGGACCACCGTAGGGGAAGACCATAAGCATCTGCGGTTCAAGCTGCCACTGGCTGAATAATATCTTTTTCTGCTGCGGATAAGCACTCTCGAAAGCCAGTAATGGCGAGGGCATTCCGGGGCTCATGTAACCATAACGTGACACCGCCTCAACCACCCTGTTTTCGAGATCAACGACTACCAGTTTACGAACTTCAGGATGTTGCCGGTAGGTCCAGGAGATAATTTCACTGCCCTTTTTTTTGAAAAGGTACTGGCTCGCAGCAAAAGAGAGGCTTCTGTCGATCTCTTGAATATGCCCACCGACCTGATTGCCGGCAGCCTGAGCTTGGACAAGATTAATGCGCTCGACTTCAGCTCGCAAATGACGCTGCAGAACTTTATAAAAATAGAGAGAGCCGAACAATAGCGGTAGTGCTGCCACCACAACAAAACCGGAAAGGAATTTACGATAGAGAGAAAAATTTGCCTTCACCGTAAGACCTCGTCCGCCTGCAGAAGAATCTCATCACTGATTTCAAGACCGAGAATACGCGCCTCCTTTACCGAAACGACGAGTTCTACCCGATCGGGATTCTGGACCGCAATCTGGCCTGGAGCAACCCCTTTAAAGATCTGATGCACAATGTTGGCAGCCTGGAATCCGACCCCATAAAAAGTGGGACTGTAGCCGATCACTCCACCTTTTTGCAGCAACATATTATCAATGACCATCAGGGGTATCTGCAAACGATGTGAAAGTTCAAGAAGTTCTTTGAAATGAGCAACCGAAAGCGCATCCGGCAGCATAAAAAGAGCATCCGCCTGACCGGCGCTAAAACTCCGACAGCTTAAGAGCATCTCTTCGTGATTACGAACATGGTTAACCTGCAGCGCAACCCCAGCATCGGCGGCCGCCTGCTGCAGATAGCCTTGGTTAAAAGATCTTTTCGAGATCTCCTCCTGAGGATCAAAGAAAACTGCGACACTTTTTAAACCTGGAAAAGCTTTCTTAAAGAGCAATAGACGTTGCGGCAGCAACTCGATTGAGAGATGGCTGACCCCGGTAAAATTGCCCTGTGGATGCCGCAGATCGGTCACGATTTTAGAACCTAAGGGGTCAGCAACAGTTGTAAAAACTACGGGTATATCAGCCCCACTGACAAGCATCGCGGCCTGTACCGCCTGGGTTACCGGTGTCGTAATCGAAAAGATCAAATCATAGCGGGCTGCAACCACTCTATCAACCAACGGGGCCACTTTAGCAAGGTCGCGGTCAAGCAAGTGTACCTCGAAAATACAATCCTTACCGAGGTTGTAAGCGTGACCTTCAAGACCTTCCCGTAAACCCTGGTAAGCTTCAAGAAAAGGCGGGGCAAAAGCCAACACCGCCACCCTCCGTACACGACCGGCCCGGACCTGTTCGGGCCCCGCCAAGAAGCTCACCAAGAGTCCGCAGAACATTAACAGCAGAAGACCCGATGAGCTCAATCCATGACCTGCAAATAATCTGCGCATTTCACCACCTGACAACTTGATTTCCCAATTTAATCAGTTTTCTATCAGCATTGATCTCGCTTTGCAACCCTTAAAAACGATTGACAAGCTCTCGCTCTGCGGTGTATGCACAGTCAATAAAATATTAATAGAACCTCTCAACGCAAAGTGAGAGCTCCGGCCTAACGGCGTCCAACACTCAACCATAGACAATTTTAAAATACCATGGTTTCAAAAAAAGAGACCCGCCAAGAGTTGCCCCCCGAAAGCCATCCCAAAATAACCATATTTTATGACTGGTGCAAAAGTTGTGGGATCTGCGTCGCTTTCTGCCCGAAAGAGGTTTTGGCCATGGATGAAAACCGCCGACTTTTTGCCAAAGCCCCGGGAAAATGTATCGCCTGCCATATGTGCGAGCTCCGCTGCCCCGATTTTGCTATCAATGTCGAGGAAGTCAAAACCGCGGACAAACCCGGGGAGGAGCAAGCATGACTAAAAAAACCTCCTACCAGTTAATGCAGGGCAACGAGGCTGTGGCCGAAGGGGCTCTGGCGGCGGGCGTCAATTTCTTTGCCGGATATCCGATCACGCCATCAACTGAGATTGCCGAGATCCTGGCCGATAAACTACCAGAAAATGGCGGTAAATTCATCCAGATGGAAGATGAGATCGGCAGCATTGCCGCCATCATCGGAGCCTCTATCGGCGGTTGTAAAACCTTGACGGCGACCTCGGGACCGGGTTTTTCTCTGATGCAGGAAAACCTTGGTTTTGCCTGTCTCGCTGAAATCCCCCTGGTCATTGTCAATGTTATGCGGGCGGGGCCCTCAACCGGATTGCCGACAAGCCCTTCCCAGGGTGATGTCATGCAGGCGCGGTGGGGCACGCACGGTGATCACCCGATAATCGTTTTGACTCCATCCAGTGTTGAGGAAGCTTTTCTTTACACCATCAAAGCCGTTAATTTTGCTGAAAAATATCGCAATCCCGTAATCATACTCATGGATGAAGTAATCGGCCACATGCGGGCTCGAGTCAGCCTGCCTCCCTTAGCGATGGTCGAACAGGTTAATCGAGTACAACCTAACATGCCGCCAGAGTGGTACCTGCCCTACGAACGTTCCGCCAGTGGGGTTGCCCCAATGGCCAGTTTTGGTGACGGCTATCGCTACCACATTACCGGCCTGATTCATGATGCTAAAGGTTTTCCCACCGCCAACCCGAATGAAGCCCGCGATAATATTCGGGGACTCTTCGCCAAAATCGAGCGGGGCTTTCGCGAAATCTGCCTGGTCGATTATGAATTGATGGAAGATGCTGAACACGCCATCCTGGCCTACGGCAGCATGGTACTTTCGGCCCGTTCAGCCCTGGAGCAGCTCCGCAAATCTGGCATCAAGATCGGCCTAATCAAACTCGGCACACTCTGGCCTTTCCCCCGTTTTGCTTTGGAACATTACCTGCCCCAGCTCAAAACCATTCTCGTCCCGGAACTTAATATGGGCCAGATCTATCGTGAAGTCTTGCGGGTTAACGCCGGCAAGGCGGTGATCGAAAAAATCAACCGGGTCAACGGCACCATTATCGCCCCGGATGAAATCGTCAAAACAGTTAAAGGAATGGTACGATGATCAGCAACTCTCAACTGGTCAACAAATATTTTCGCCACAACAAAAAATTCCCTCATATCTGGTGTCCGGGCTGCGGAATTGGCACTATTTTGGGAAACATGCTGCGCGCCATAGATTCGCTGGCGATCGACAAAAACGATATTGCTTTTGTCTCAGGTATCGGTTGTACCGGACGAACCTCGGTCTATGTCGACTTCAACACCCTGCATACCACCCATGGCCGGGCTCTACCTTTTGCCACCGGCCTCAAATTAGCCCGGCCCGAACTAAATGTTCTGGTTGCAACTGGCGACGGTGACGCTACAGCTATCGGCGGCAACCATCTGATCCATGCCTGCCGCCGCAACATCGACATCACTACAATAATTTTTAACAACTACATCTACGGCATGACCGGCGGCCAATACAGCCCAACCACACCACATGGCGACAAGGCCTATACCTGTAAACTCGGCAATATCGAACGACCTTTCAATATTTCGGCGCTGGTTGAAGCTGCGGGTGCCACCTTTGTCGGCCGCACAACCAGCTACCACACCTTACAACTCCAGAATATCATCAAAAAAGCGATTCAGCACAAAGGTTTCTCAGTCGTCGAAGTGATTACCCACTGCCCGACCACTTACGGCCGCCTCAACCGCAAGGGGGGCGCCGTCGAGATGTTAAAGTGGCAAAAGCAGGTGGCTGTCGATAAAAGTCGGGCTGAAAAAATGAGCTCGGAAGAGCTCGAAGGAAGAATTATTACTGGGGTTCTTGTCGAAAAAGAGCTGCCCGAATTTTGCGAACAGTATGATACAATTATTGAACAAGCACAAAACCAAGTCAAAGGGAAACCGGCGTGAAGCAGACTAAAACTGAGATAAGACTGGCGGGCAGTGGTGGCCAGGGACTGATTACGGCTGGTATTATTCTGGCCGAAGCTGCGATCTTAGATAATAAGAATGTTGTCCAGAGCCAATCGTACGGCCCCGAAGCCCGGGGCGGTGCCAGTCGATCTGAAATCATTATTGCCGATGGCCCGATCTTTTTTCCAAAAGCAACCTGGGTTGATATTCTTCTGACAATGAGTCAGAAAGCCAGCGACCAATACTCCTTCGATTTGAAAGCCGGGGGCCTTTTCATCGTCGACACCACCTATGTCAACCAGATACCTACCAGCAGCGCCCTGGCCATCCCCATCTCGGCCAGCACCCGTGAGAAATTCGGCAAAGAGATCTTCAGTAATATCGTGGCTCTAGGGGTTATCTGTGAAGCGACTAAAGTAGTTTCAGCCCAAGCTCTGCTGGCCGCGGTCAGCGCCCGCGTCCCGGCCGGCACCAAAAAGATGAACTCTGAAGCTTTGGCTTTTGGTAAAAAACTGGCAAAAGAGGCAATTAAAAATAACCATGGGATTGATGCCGAGCTTATTGAAGCTGACAGCTGAGTAGAAAAGTGCTTTTAACAACTGCTGCTGGCTTGATCTCGAAAACGACGGACAAGTTCAATCTCCCGGCTTCTAACGTAATTACATATCACCTCACGCAGTTGAGGATCAAGCTCGACAAACTCTACCCCGAAAGACTTCTCATCAGCATTCATGGTTCGCAATCGCACTTTTATCGCGTTGCTTATACCAGGCAGGCACAAATCCAGCAAATCAGTCTCTAAAATGCTCAATTGGGCCGCAATCGGCAAACGACAGCCCCCGCCGCTGATTTCTATCAGGGGGAAATTTCCATCTCCGGTTTTAAGGACAATCGGTTCTTCGACCGACGGGCCGACTCGGTAAAATTGACGACGCTCACGACCCATCAACTCATTGACATTCAGATCACTCACCATTATTTTTTCACCCGTTTCTTAAAAAGAAATTCAACTCGCCGATTGCGGGATCTATTTTCAGCAGTCAAGTTCGGAACCAAAGGCTGAGTATCAGCATAACCGGTGGCGGTCAAACGCTCAGGCCCCAACCCCTGCTCCAGAAGATAGCGCAATACCGTTGTCGCCCTTAAAGCTGAAAGTTCCCAATTTGATAAAAACTTTCCGGCACTTATCGGCAGATTATCAGTATGACCCTTAATGTCAATATGGTACTCAGGATACTTGTGCGCCATGACAATTATTTTATCCATGGCCGAGAACATCCGCGGATTGATTTCGGATGAACCACTTTCAAACATCAACTTCCCGCCGACTCTGAGCAGAGCGCCATCTTCTCCCATATCAACGACGGTTGAATTACTTAATTTTTCATCATTGACAATCTCTTCCAGCTCGGTGGCCACGGTTTTCTGCTTCGGGAGCAAGTTGATCACGGCATCCCCTTTAACCTCTTTCTCCTTGACCACCGTCATCGGCACAGCATTCCCCAGACTAATGCGAACTTCATTCATAATGGAGATAAACTTTTTATTGTCGACACTGCTGATCGAAAAAAGAAGCACAAAAAAACAGAGCAACAACGTACTGAGATCAGCAAAAGTCGCCAACCACTCACTTTCACCCTCACTCTCAGGTTCTGTAAAATGCCCTCTGCCCCGCTCTTTCATATCCACCTACTCTGTCGCTGAACCACGATTAAAGATCTCCTCTTCCAGTCCCTGCCGGGTTCCAGGTGGTAAAAAAGAGGACAATTTCTCATAGACCATTAAAGGGTTGTTGGATTCCAGAATCGAACGCGCCCCTTCAAAGATAATCTCTAAGAGTAACACTTCTCGAGTAGTCCGCACTTTAAGTTTCCCAGAAAGTGGCAGAAAGAACATGGTTGCCAGTAAAGATCCATAAAAAGTTGTCAACAGGGCCACCGCCATAGCCGGACCAATGGTCTCTGGATTTTCCAGATTACTAAGCATCTGCACCAGGCCAATCAGGGTACCAAGCATTCCGAAGGCTGGCGATATGTTACCCATCTTGCGAAAAATTTCCTGAGGAATAAAGTGCCGCGCCCTTAAAGCATCAATCTCTATGGCCAGGGTATTGGCAATCATCTCGCGTTCAGCACCATCGGCAATCATCTGGCAGGCTTTTCGTAAAACCTGATTCTGACTACGCACATCCTGCAAAGCCATGATCCCTTTTTTCCGACTCACCTCAGCCAACTGAATCATAACTCTGACAAGGTCTTCAGGCTTCTCCTCTTTATCGAGAAAAACAATTAACATCGCCCGGAAAGCGGTAACTATATCACCAAAGGGGAAGTTAAACAGGGTTGCCGCCAAAGTTCCACCGAAGACGACCATCATACCTGGCAGATTGACAAAAAGAAGCAGGGAGCCACCTAGAAAGATGGCACTGATAATCAGGGAAAAACCAGCTAAGATTCCAACAAAGGTTGCGATATCCATATTAAACTCTGGGATCCATAAGGCTGTCCGCGAATAGAAATTTTTTATCAGCTCTAGGCATTTTTAAAAAATCAGCACCCGCTGTAAACTAAAAAACAGGCCGGAGCAGGCCTGTAAGCCGAATTCTGTACTTCCGCCAGACGGAAGTGATGATCATTCATCTAGGGTTACAGTTGCCTGCAACCTCAAGCAGCCTACCCGCTTCACCAAACCGGTTGTCACCAACCGGTTATTTGAGACGAGCCGCCTCAATCTCCAAAAAGGAGAAAATGAAACCTATTTGGCCTTGCACCGGATGGGGTTTACCAAGCTACCGGTGTCACCACCGATACTGGTGAGCTCTTACCTCACCGTTTCACCCTTACCTTTAAGCTAACGCCTGAAGGCGGTCTGTTTTCTGTGGCACTTGCCTGCCTGTCACCAGGACTTCGCGTTACGAAGCATCCTGCTCTCTGGTGTTCGGACTTTCCTCCCGCATCTCTCCTAAACCTTAAAAAGGGATACCGGCGATCATCCGGCCTGCTCCGGCCTGTCTTTTAGTCTGCAATATTAAAGCTGTGGAACAAATCACTTTAAACAGTCATTTAAAATTTAAAGCTCGCTTAATCTTCAGTTTCAGAATCGACACAATTGAACATTATACGCTGACAGTTGGGACAGTTCATGAGCTCCTGACCTTTCAAAAGGTCGATATAGACTTGCGGTGGGACCTTTACATTACAACCACGACAGGTTCCATCTTCAGCCAACACTACAGCATCATTAAACCGTCGCCGGATACGTTGATAACGACGTAAAAAAGGTTCGCTGATCTCTTTAGATTTGGCCTGACGCCCCTTGTCCCCAGCTTTGATTTTTTTCTCTAAAGAAGCAATTTTGTCTGCAATGGCCTTTTCTTCCTTAACCATTTCATCATGTTTTGACTTTAGATCTTTCTCATTATCAGCAATCTGCTCTTTAATAGAATCAATCTCCTCAACCAAACCGAAAAGCTCAACTTCCTGTTTTTCGAGCATCTTCTGATTATGCTCGAGCTCTTTCAAAACCGCGAAATACTCTTTGTTATTGGCAATCTGAGTGATTTTCTCTTTTGATTGAGATATTAACCCCTTCAAACGCTCGACCACATCCCGTAGATCCCGACGCTCTATATCTTTTGCAGCCAACTCCTGCTGATACTCTCGAGCCGCCCCCTCCAAAAGCACAATATCTTCTTTTACATTGTCCAGCTTAGGAGCAAAAGCCTCCTGGGCATCCCGAATTTCATCCATAGCACTATCAATTTTCTGTAGCTCCCAAAGCAGCTGCATCTGTTTTTCCAACGTCTTCTCCTCCTCTTAAACTTGATTCTTTTAGACCACCTTTAAAAAATAAATATCTTCTATAAATAGAGCCATGGTTCGCGCTCAGTTTGCGAGACAACAACCGGCAGCGCTATTTCATTTTCTGCTAAAAATTGATGACACCAACCAGCACAAACTTCAAGTATCGGTTTTTCCGTGGCAAAATGGCCAGCATCAAGAATCGGAATTTGCCCCTGATCAAGAACTTCCCGAGCTTCATGATACTTCAAATCACCTGTAATATAAAGATCAGCTCCGGCGGCCTGAGCCTCTTTGTAAAGCGAAAAACCACTACCGCCACACAGGGCAATCTTTTCTACCCGACCTGTTCCTAGATCACCACCAACCAGTCGCAGGGTCTCGATTCCGAGCCGCTGCTTAACAAAACTCACAAACCCTGCCAGGCCCATCGTTTTTTTCAGAACCCCAACCCGGCCCGACCCGCAGGCATCGTCAGAAAGTTTGAGTGGATAGAGATCATAAGCCGGAACTTCATAGGGATGAGCAAGATGCAAAGCTTTAAGCACCCGGGCCCGCGCCCCCCTATCAAGCACCGTTTCAAAACGGATCTCATCAACCAGATTTGTTTTGCCGATTTCACCTATCCGGGGTGTGGCGCCCGAAGCGGGGCGAAAACTTCCGACCCCAGGCGTAGAAAATGAACATTCACTATAGAGACCAGCCCCTAAACGCCCGGCTCCAGCCGCAAACAGAGCCTCAGCAACTTGTTCAAGATCGCTGCTCGGAATAAAAGTAACCAGTTTATAGATATCCACACTATGTGGTATAAGAGGCGCACAATTAGTCACGCCAAGCAACTTGGCCAAATGGTCATTAACCCCGCCAACGACACTATCTAAATTGGTATGGGCACTATAGAGAGTAATTCCGGCAGTTAATGCCTGATAAATAAGGTTGCCGGGAAAAACATCAAGATCCAAGCTCTTTAAAGGTTTAAAAAAGAGCGGATGATGACTGAAAATAAAATTAGCCCCGACCGCAAGCGCCTCACTAACTACACTTGAAGATAAATCAAGACAACAGAGTACCCCCTGCAAGGGCCACTGTCGGCTACCGACCTGTAGACCACAATTATCCCAGGCCTCACTCATTTGAGGTGGGATTCTCAGATTAAGATAATCGATCAAATCAGCGTGAATAATCTGATTATGCCCATCTGAAACCGGAATCATAAAGGGAGACCCCAACAATAAAAAAAGTGCACCTTCTTGGGGTGCACTTTCATCTTCCAACTCTCCTGCGACTCAACCTGAATGGCAAAATCACAAAAGGTATATATAAATATCGACAAGTTCCCGACAATCGGCATCTCTTTCAATAAAATGGGGGAAACATCATTAGTGTAGTTAATGGGCCCACCTGGGTTCGAACCAGGGACCTACCGGTTATGAGCCGGTGGCTCTTCCAGCTGAGCTATGGGCCCGCAACTGCACAATCGAGCGCGGTTATCTACTTTATCAACCCCCTCCTTGTCAAGCTTAAAATAGATCTTCAGGATCCTGTAAAAGGCTGCCCGAGAATAGAAATTTTATCTCAGATCAAGTCATTTTTTGAAAATAAGCACAGGTATACACTCAGTATTCCGAGCATTATTTTCAAAAAATAACGCTGAGATGGGGAAAAAGAGCATTCCCGGACAACCTTCTAGAAACCATTTTACAACTTGCATCAAACCTTTCATTATGCCATAATCTCATAAACGATTCAGGCGCAGACCATAAACCAAAAAAAGAGCCCAAACAATTAAACTATGACTGAAAACAACTTTGATAATGATTCGGCAAAGAGCTTCAGCCGCCGCATCCAAAAACTTGACGAGATCCTCTCAAAGCTCGAAATTGACTCATCTAAAGGGCAGAATCATCTGCAACGTTGGCGCCTTGCGCTAACCACCCTGACCGGCTTACGCACCAGCTTCAGCCTGCCGGTCACCTGCATAGGCCCTGTAAAATCAGGTAAAAGCACCCTTATTAATACTTTGGCCGGAGCTGACCTGCTCCCGACTGGAGCTGGCATCACCACCAATTTTCCGACTACCGTAAGTGCTGGCCATAAATTTTCTGCCCACATCAAATTGCAGCCTGAAAAGACCATAAATGAGATCTTTAACAGAGCTTCAAGGCTGCTCTTCAGTGACAATTTGGCCGACCGTCAAATCTCTCTCTTCAAAAACACAGACCGCTTACAGATAGAAAATCTTCTCAACCATTATCAGCAGACGGGCAAACTTACACAACACGGCATTTTCAACGAGTCCTACCGTCTTTTACGCAATCTCACTAATGGAGCAAAGATAGTTGCTGAATATTACCATAAAGAACAACTTGACTTCACCATTACAGACCCTGATAGTCAGCACTATCGACGCTTCATCCGAGATGAAACTCTATCCCCATATCTACTTGGCATTGAGATCAAAGCCCCCCTTAAACTACTGCCCCAATATCTGGCCTTACGGGACCTGCCGGGACTCGACACCCCGAACCCGAGCCATCAGAGCATTATTGTCCAGCAACTCAGTGAGAGCCCAGCCCTCATCTACGTCATCAGCAGCCGTATCGGTCTGCGGCAAGCCGACTATCAGTTACTCGAACATTTACGAGAGCTGGGACTGGAGGATCGTCTGCTCTTCGTCATAAACCTTGACCTGGATGAACATCACGACAAAAATGAGCTGCAATCGATGATCACCCGCTGTTCTGATGAGTTACAGGAACTAGGCTTCACCCAACCGCTTTACGCATTTTCAACCCTTGCCCTTTTCTGGTCAAGACCGGAAATCTTTACCCAGTTAAATACGACCTGCCAACAACGCTTTAAGAGATGGCAAGAGGAAGATGAAAAGCTCTCACTGTCAGCCCTCGGGGCAGAACAATTCCTGAACCGTTTACAGGATCTGGGGAAAAACAGAGCTACAGCAGCCCTCCTGCAACACAGCGAGAAACGCCTGCAACAAATTATCGGCAACACCATTCGTTTAATCAAAGCCCAGCTTGGCGCCCTCTTGGGAGATGATGATGCGCTCACTTCAAACTTAAACCTTCAACAAACAAAGCGCCAGAAAATCGATGCCGTTCTCAAAGAGGCTGAACGCATAATCAGCGGAATTTGCGCTGACATCGAAAAGTATAGCTATTCTGAAATCTCAACCTGGCTCAACGACAAGAGTAAAGATAGCATGCACAACCATCTCAATCAGGTAATTGAGAACTACCAACCCCCGTTGGAACTGATTCCAGAAAAAAACCGTAACCCCTTAACTCCGGCTCACATCGTCGACAACCACTTTGAGCTCACAATTCCGCCCAAACTACGCGAACGTGTTGTTATCGAAACTATAAATTTCATGTCAGGTTTACACTTAGAGATCAACAAACGCCTGCTCGCTGGCTGCGCACCACTTTTTATTATCTGTGAAAACTTAATAGATACTGATTGCAGTCCGCAAGAGGAAATGCCGTTACCAATTAAAATCAGTGGTGATATACCTGAATTTACGATGAAGAGTGAGGCCGAAGAACGCTTCGCCTTTGTTGATAAAATCCAGAACCTGGTTACCCTCTGGAGCACAAAATTAATCCACATCAGACGGCGTCGGCCACTTGCTGAAGAGTACGGCCTGCAACTAAAAAAGACAACTCATAAAGAGTTGTCTCGGTGGCTCGGAAACTATCGCGAACAACTTAAATATAGCTTCGTGCGCCAGCACCTCAATGAGTGCCATGGTCTAATCAGCTCCTTTTTTATCGACCTGCTCGCAAGTACGGAGATAGCCCTTGAGGACTCTGAAAATCTTGCCGGCTGCAGCCAACAGATAACCGCCCGTAAGATAGAGGATCTCAAAAAAATAGAGAGCCAACTTGAGGATCTTGCAAATCCTTAACAATAAACATCATACCCTGATATCTATGTGTTTTCCAGAGCGACCCGATAAAGAATCAGCCTCAAACGAAATTTCTTCGCCAGTTTCAGAGTCTGCCGCCGCTTCATCATTATCAGGTTCGGCTTGCTGCTCCTGACGCGATTCACGGTCTTTGATGAAAACCGTATCAGCCTCCTCCATAGATTGAATCTGCTTCTCCTTATCCCTGGTTTCTATAAGTTGCTGAGCCGCAAGTTTACTTTGCTCAACCTCGGCCCCATGGGAGCCCTGTTGCTGAACTTTACCTACCGTATCAGTCTGCAACATGATCTGCTGTAAATCACCAACCCGCATAGTTCACCTCCGCAGCCTCACCAGGAGTGTTTCCGACCCCAAAATTCAAGCATAAAAAAGGACGGTTAATAAACCGTCCTTTTTTATACATGATCAAGCAGGTATTTGCAAACGCTGTAACGATAATGCTTGACCGCTCTCTTCATCTATTTCAGCAATAACCGCCGAGAGCCAGGGAGCTTTTTTTTCGACCTCATAGCGCTGAGGCTTGCCATTGATAAATTTCTCGATAACCCGATCGGGCTTCATGCCAATCACCGAGTTGCGGCCGCCGACCATTCCTACATCGGTTATATAAGCGGTGCCTTTTGGCAGAATTCTCTCATCAGCCGTCTGCACATGGGTGTGGGTTCCAACAAAGAGAGAGACCTGCCCATCAAGATACATCCCCAGAGCTGTTTTTTCAGAGCTCGCTTCGGCGTGGAAATCAACCACAACAATAGGAGTCTCAGTTTTTAATCGAGCCACCAGATCCCGACCTGAACGAAAAGGACAATCAGCGGGTCCTAAAAAGACCCGGCCAGCCAGGTTTATAACTCCAACTTTAATTTGCGGGCGGCGCTCAAGCTCAACCACAATGGCACCTTCACCAAGATCTTCGACCGGATAATTAGCCGGTCGCAAAAGTCGATTGTTTTGCCGCAGGTAGGGCTCAATCTCCTTCTGATCCCAGATATGGTTGCCACTGGTAATAACATCAATGCCGAGACCAAAAAGTTCATCTGCAATTTTGGGAGTCAGGCCAAAACCACCGGCCGCATTTTCACCATTGGCTATAACCAGATCGAAGGCATGTTCTCTTTGCAAACTAGGCAATAATGAGGCGACCGCCTGACGGCCGGGACGACCTATGATATCACCAATAAAAAATAACTTGATCACCAACTCTTACCCACCTTATTTGGCAACCCCGAAAGCCCGGGTCTCACGAATCACAGTTACCCGAATCTGGCCGGGATAAGTCAGCTCTTTCTCAATCCTTGCAGCAATGTCACGCGACAAAACGACCGCATCTTCATCGCTTATATCTTCATGATTAACCATTACCCGAACATCACGACCAGCCTGGATAGCAAAGGTTTTTTCGACTCCTTTAAAAGAGTTGCCAATTTCCTCAAGCGCCTCAAGTCGTTTGATATAGGCATCAAGCATCTCTTTACGAGCTCCCGGACGGGCCCCGGAAAGAGCATCTGCGGCTTGCACCAGAACATCAAGTGGATGTTTAATCTCAACATCACCATGATGGGCTTCAATAGCTTGAACAATTTCAGGGGATTCACCATGGCGCCTGGCAAAATCGGCGCCGATGACTGCGTGGGAGCCATCAATTTCGTGATCCATAGCCTTACCGATATCATGCAGAAGCCCAGCCCTACGGGCCATTTTATTGGACAATTTCAACTCATCAGCCATCATCCCACAGATAAAAGCTACCTCTAAAGAGTGTTCATAAATATTCTGCGTATAGCTGGTTCGATATTTCAAACGCCCAATCATACGAATCAATTCCGGACTCATACCATGAATGCCGAGATCGAAGATCGCTTTTTCACCAGCATCTTTTATAGTCAGATCGATCTCTCCCTGCACCTTATTGACAACCTCTTCTATCCGCGCCGGATGTATCCGGCCATCACTGATCAAACGTTCAAGAGCATTTTTAGCCACCGCCCGACGCACCGGATCGAACGAAGAGATAATGACCGCTTCTGGAGTATCATCAATAATCAGATCAACTCCAGTCGCCGCTTCAATAGCCCGGATATTACGCCCCTCACGACCAATAATGCGACCTTTCATATCATCGCCGGGAAGATTCACCACCGAAACCGTCCGTTCTGTGGCATAATCACCAGCATACCGTTGCACCGCTTGAGCAATAATCTTTACAGCTTTCTTTTCCGCAGTCTCATTGGCTTCATCCTCAATCTGCTTAACCCTTTTGGCGGATTCATGCTTGGCCGCATCTTCCATCAGCTTCATGAGGGTCTCTTTGGCTTCAGTCTGGGTCAAACCCGCAATAGATTCAAGCTTATCGCGTTCTTGTTGCAAAACATCCTGCACCTCTTTCTCTTTCACCTGAACATTTTTATCGCGCTGAGTTAAACTCTGCTCACGCCGACTGAGCTCTTCATCCTTCTTATCGAGATTGTCAGACCGCCTCTCCTGACTCTCCTCTTTCGTAACCAAACGCTTCTCTAAGGATTGCATCTCTTTGCGCCGCTCGACCATATCCGCTTCAAAGTCAGCCTTGGCCTTCAAGACAACATCCTTGGCCTGGAGGGTCGCCTCTTTACGCAGCAGATTGGACTCTTTACGGGCTTCATTTATCAGCAGATCAGCCTCTTTACGGGAGACGTCATTACTTTTTTCAGAAACCTTGCGATAAACCAGAAAACCGACAACCATTGCCACCAAAGCGACAATGACATTTGTAAGTATTGACTCCATTCTAAAAAACTCCTCTTTATAGCTATTGTCAAACGATGCGCTCTAAACTAATGCCATCTTCAAACAACAGCTTTCTGTCGAACACGACAGAAAATTATCCGCCCTGTGAAACAGAACGGCTTATAGCTTAAGAAACAGGTAAAACTTAAAAACAATGAGATTAAGAAAAGAGAGGGAAAAGGGCAACAAGAAGGGCTCAGAACAAGCCTGCTCACCCAGCAAATATTATCAGTCTCGGCTTCAAGGAGACTAGACTACAGGCTTTTAAACCCGTAAACCTATTTAAAATCAGCCTGCAACATTATAAGAAAAATTATAGGATAAAGCCTCATTTACAATTATAGAGAATCAAGAGAGATTAATTTATTAGATATAAAAACCAGAGATCCGGTTTCATCAAATAACCACCACTCTAAAATAACTGCGCTACTTATGAAGCTTTAAAATTAACTCTATGCGGCTGAATAAAAGACTTTTTTGCATATCTGCACCTTATATTACTTATAAAAATATCAAGGTGCAACTCTTCAATTCTCTTTAATATATCTCAATCGGACAATCAGGCAACCTAATATATACACCCTTAAAGTCCGCTTAAATCTTTTATAAGACCGTCAGGTAATGTTTAAGGCAAAACCTGACGGCACCATCAGTGGTTCCTTTACAAGAACCCTTTCGGTCCCCCCCAGATTACCGTGTAAGTGCTTTCTTTGAACCTTAAATCTAATTATTGAAAGTCATAAATCCTTTAGGGCCAGCCCCGAAAGGTGGTACACACCGGATTTAAGCGACTATCCACAAGCTAAAAGGTGTTGGCTCAAAAAAATGTTCACTTATCACGAATAACACAGGGGAGCAAACTATAAATACACATTTACTCTAATCCGGACTTCAGGCCCGTAACCATAAATCATAATAAATCTAATAGTATTTCAAATATCTAGAACCGAGATCTCCTCTAACAAAAGTTCAGATCTCTTTTTTATTTGACTAAGACTTTGCTGACAAGTCAGACTCTCATCGACAAAATTTAAAAGTGCCAACATCACTAATCTTATCTCACTAACCCCGCTCTTATACTGCGAAAAACTTTGCTGATCCAACTCATCAAGTTTGTCGTTTACTAACTCAACCACCTGTTGCACACGTAAACTGTCGGCTTCAGTTCGAAACAGATATTTTTTCCCACGAATGGTTATCGTAACACTAGTTTTTTCAGCTACCATGCAGTCCTGGTAAAACCTGTTCGCTCGAAGAATCCGGCACCTCTTCCGGCAGACAGTTATCAATCTGCCGCAACAACTCCACCATCTTTGCATCAACTGCAGTAAATAGATCATCTTGACTACTTACTTTGGCCTCGAATTCTGCCAGAACCCGGGCCTGCCTTTCAACCTCAAGTTGCAAACAGTCACGCTCTTCAAGCACCTCCCGATAACACCTGCCTAAAGCCAGAGCTCTTTTTTCCAATCGAGCAAATATTTCGAGACCATTTTCCATAAAACAACTTCTCTCTATTTGAAGACTTCAAAAGTCTCTAACATAATCAAAAAAATCTCACATCCCCAACTGATTTTCGATCTCACTTATCCGAGCTTCAATCTGCTGGCGCTCACTCTGGATGGTCACTTGCAACTCTCGCTTTTTGAGCTGCAAGAGCTGCATCTCCAGAGAATAATCTCGACAACCATAACGCCGAGGTTGCTCCCCGACTCGATATCCGGCATCGTCTGCCACTCTAAAAAACTCCAAAATTAACAGTTTACAAATAAATTATAATAAAAACTACCATACGGCCATTTCAGCTGTCAATGTTTTTTGCAAAAAAAACCTTTCCTGAACAACAAAATCAACAAGGACTGCTGATTAAAACCAAAATACCAGTATCAGCACCTGACAAATAGATCACTTACCCCACAACTTACCCTGATAACTCCCCTGCTCTTTCTGAAAACGTTCAAGATGCTGCAAAACCTGCAATTTGTTACGGGCCCAATCCGGGGCCACAAAAATATCGCGATAACCTTCGGCCGTCAACCTCTGAATCACGACTTCAGGGGGGAGACGTTCGAGAAAGCCAGCAACCCGCCTGACGTATTCCTCCCGTTCCAACATGGAAAAAGGTTGCTCCAGAAACTCTTTATAGAGAGGGGTCCCCTTAAGAAGCAAAAGTGAATGGATCTTGACTCCGTTAATCGGCAATCCCGCAACAAAGTTGGCGGTCTGAAAAACCATCTCCCGACTCTCCCAGGGCAGGCCGATTATCGCATGCACACAGAGTTTTATAGCGCTGCCGGAAAGCATATCGACAGCCTTGACAAACTCTTCCAGAGAGTGCCCTCGATTGATTCTCTCTAAACTTTCAGCATGCATTGATTGCAGGCCATATTCAAGCCAGACATCGTAATCTGAGCTGAAACCGGAGAGCAACTCCACGACCTCCTCACGCATGGCATCAGGCCTTGTGCCAATCGAAAGACCAACAACCTCGTCGACCGAAAGCGCCTCCTCATAGAGCCTCCGAAGCTTCGGCAAATCTGCATAAGTATTTGTAAAAGTCTGGAAATACGCAACGAAACGGGTCGCTTTCCGCAATCTTTTATAGAGCCGTTTACCCTCTTCAAGCTGCTCTCTAACACTTGGCAAAGGACCTTGCTGACGCAATTGAGAACCGCGCCCATCACAGTAACTACAACCCCCGAAACCCTTGCTGCCATCCCGGTTTGCGCAAGTAAATCCGGCATCGATCTGAATTTTATAGACCCGCTCAGAGGAGAGATTACGGTAATAACTTTTCAAATCGTAATAAGGTTTCCCCATAACCCACAACGGATGTATCAGTTGCTCAGAAGGCATAGCTATTTTCCTTTCCTTAAAGCTCCGGCCAAGAGTTCGGCGGCAATATAGCCTGAACTTATGGTTCTTTTTTCACCATGAACCAGAACCAGAGCCACCGCGACTTGTCGATCACTTTTCAGATCCCTGCCAAATCCGGCAAACCATTCACAACGGCAGTCACTGTCCGGCATATCGAGGCTGCCGGTTTTACCACCAACCTGCCAATTACGATAAGATCTTTTTCGCTTGAGATGTTTAAATGATTTGCTGGCAGTACCATACTTAACCGTCGCCCGCATCATTGCCACAAGTTCGGCACAAGCTTTTTTATCGACCAGTTGCAAATCTGCCTGAGACTCCTGATGGTAGAACAATTCGGCCCCATCACCGGCCACTACCCGCTCAATGAGATAAGGTTGCTTTAATTTACCAGGAGAGAGCGGCGCTCCGGCAATCAAAGCTGCATGCAAAGGTGAAAGGGTCGTTGTCTTAATGAAGCCACTGGCCGTCTCAGCTCGCTGGTAGGCCGTCTCTGAAGCCTTAACCACGCTTGAGGAGACCTCCAGGTCAAAAATTAACGGACGATTGAAGTCAAAAATCTCGGCCAGTTCTAAAAGTTTACGTTCAGGAAAATAATCAATGCCAAACTTGCCAAAGACGGGATTTACACTGCGGGCAAAAGCTTTTTCGAAAGAGATCTCGGAAGGCCGGTAGCGATAACGTGATTTGCCCAGACCCAATTGATATTTGTAAAGGGTGTGATGCCGACCCACAATCGGAAAGCTTGTGTGACGGGTTACGCCATCCCTCTCTAAAACTCCATAAGCGGTCACAATCTTAAATAATGAAGCCGCCGGGAACGAAGCATCAAGACAGAGATTAACGGTCTCCTGCGGCACGATAGTCCCATTCTCATCAGCATGGCGATAATGGGCCATCGCCTCAATCGCCCCGGTCTTTAAGTTAAGCAGAACCCCGGCCCCGAGTTGCGGATGGTAACGCCGCAAAAGTTTCAACAAACTAAATTGCAGATCTTCATCGATGGTTGTAAACACCGTAAGCGACGCACCAGACTCACACACTCTACGGACTTCGGCCGTGGAAGGCAAGGTCGAAAAATAGTTTTCCGGAAGCAGGCTACCCAGCTCTCCTAAACTTGAAGACTGCTGCCAGCCAGGTGCCACTAAGAAGGAAAAACAGTCTTCAGCCACCAGCATCGGCACCGACTTACTCGGCCCTCTGAAAAAGAGAACAGCCAGCCCTGCCAACACCAGAAAAACCGGCCCCGCCAAAAAAATACGGGCCCAGGGCACGCCGCCCCTAAAAATACGGGCCCAGCAAATCAGCCATCGATTATTACGCAAGCAACAACAAATCCTTTGTAAGTTACTATAATGAGACAACAATCATAAAAAATACCCTCCAACCACAGAAAACCGGTCAGAGAGCATCATCTTTAACCTAAGGTAGATTTTTTCATAAGAATAATTACCATCTATTCACCCTCAGATTTTTTCTCCACTGCGCTATAGACAGAAAACTCTTCAATAATTTTCTCCGCCCGCCATGAAGGCAGCCAGAAAGGCTCTTTAGATTGCGATGAAAGAGCCGGGTATTTACCCTCTTCGACGGCCAGCAGAGCCAGCGAAAACCCCTCTCCTCCACCCTCTACCACAACTCTGTAAAACGGGTTCGCAAATGCTGCGACCTGTCGGTCTGCAATAAAACTTTCACACTGCAAAGCAGCCAGCTCTTTGAGTAACTTATCAACCACGTCAATTGCTACCGGAAGTCCGCTTTCCTGTTGCCAGACGGCGTCTAAAACCGAGGGCACCTCACTCTTTTCAGCCTCAGCTGCAGGTAACGATTCAGGTTTAAACAGTTTCAAGACTTGCGGTTTACCATCTACCATTCGCTCCAGAACAATTTTGTCAATCCCGGCCAGTTTATCCTCGTCGATTTTAAGCACGGTTTTATCACGCAGTTCGGCAACCGTTGCAAAAAGATTACTTTTCAGGTTTCCCAGCGCCTGATAGACTTTGGGATCATCCTTGAACATGACATAGGTTTGCCGCAAAGAAGCACTGTTTTTCCCAATTTGGAGCTCACGTAAGAGCTGCTCCCCACCAAAAAGCGACACCTTAAGCTTTTTGGCGGCCACCAGATCATAAATTTGATAATTTCCCTTTTCCGAAACCAAAGCTGTCAGCTTGAGACCCTTGACCTCGTCAACTATTTTCTTAACCCGGTCGCTATTGGCCGGATAGCGCGGCTCGCCGACCACCCATTTACCATCAACCAAACGCAGCTCGACAAACTCACCAGCCTTTTCAAGAACTATCCGATCGGTCACCTTTTCCAGCATCGGCAGAACCGGCAGCTGGTAGTTAGTACGCCCTTTTTTCTGATAAAAAAGCAGTGCCCCAAGCCCAATTATTACCGCAACCAGTAGAATATACTCTTTTTTCATAACTTTACCATCCGGTTTCAAAATTTAGAATTACAAATTACGGTTTGTAACCATTTTAATCACTCTGCAAACATCTGCTTGAGTTTGCGCCGACGGGCACCACGTCTTAACCAAGCGATCAGACCAGCCAGGATAACCAGAAACGGCAATCCCACCAGATTTGCCCCCTTAATCAGACTGCGACTCTCGGGAGCAATCTCAATCAGCGGATTAAAGCGCTGGGTTTTACTGCGCAGTACCGCCAGTTCCTGCCGATCGTTAAGATAATCGACCATATTCATCAAAAGCTGCGCATTCGGGGTTGTCCCCCCTTCATCAACAATATTGTTGCGCAAAATATCGGCCGACCCGACAACAATCAAACGGCCTGGCTTGCCTTCGTCGAGCCGGACTCCACGACTTTCAAGGCCACCCTCACTAACCAGTGCAGCCAGAGTATTACCCTCTTTTTCAGCGCCATCCTTAATCTCCTCCTCAGCCGGAGGCTCTTCATCAACAACCGGCTTTTCCGGAATCGGGCGGCCCTTGAAATAGCTCGCAAAAGAGCCTTCAAGCAGATACGCCAGGGAGTGACGCCCAAGCTTTGTGCTATCGGCTGGAGGCTGCATCAACATCGGATTAAGATCGATGCGATTCTGCATAAGCCAGGATCTCTCGGAAGAGGAGAAGAGCTCACTTGCTTTAATTGCTGCCGTTGTCAGTTTTTCGCTGTCAAGGGTCAGCGGCGCCGCCTTGATCATGACCAGCCCTTTAATATTTTTGATAAAGGGAAAATCTTTATTAATATTCTGATTCTCAAGTAACGGGGCAAAGTAGAGAGCTCGCTCACCGCCGCCCTGAGCCTGCGGTAGTTGTTGCTTAAAACACTCCAGATCCATAACATAGGCGGGCCCGATGTTAAGACCATAGTGCGCTATCAATTTTTCCAAGCCCGTCGCGACCGGCACATAACTGGGCCCCTGACCCATCATCATCATATTCTGAGGCGGCATTTTCTCCTCAAAAGGATCATAAAAAAGGGCCAGGTTATTGCCCTGCAAAATAAATTGATCAAGGAGATAGAGCTCATAATCGCTAAACATCAGAGTCGGCCGGGCAATGATCAGGGTTCTGAAACCCGCCAGCGAATTCGCATCATCAAGAGTCACCATCTCAGGAGCATACTCCTGGCTCAGCAGAGCATTAAAATTGGAAGCAGAATCGGGTTGGGGTTGACCCGGCATCGCCATCCCGGCCTGCAGGGGCAGGGCCCCATGACTGCTCAAATAGCCGATCTTTTCATTAATACCGACAACATCCTCAATCGCCACATTAAGCATCGCTTCAAGATCTTCGAGCGATGCCAGCATGTACTGAGTTCCGAAGATTGGTACCTTGACCGCGGAGATCAGATGCAAATCCTGACGGCTACCGGAAAAGGAGACCGTCAATCCGGCGTAACCATTATCTCCGGGAATGGTTAGCCCTTGACGATTCTTAAAATCTTGCCATTTAAGCTCCATAACCTGACCCTCTAACACTCTTTTCGCAGCCACTTTATCCTTGCTCGGGTCATTAAAAGAGAACTCCAGCCGATTATATAATTGCTCGTTCAGGCGTTCGACCATAGACCTGATCGAATCCGGCAGAGAGTCCAGATTCTCAAGGTTCATATAGGGGCCAACCTGCTCTAAAGATGAAGAGAGAAAGAGATCGACCTTAACCTTTTCAGGTAAAGCCAGCAAACGACTGATCTTGTTATTCATGCGCTTGATAGCCGTCGTCAACTGGTATTCAAGCCCCTCAGTTGTCGAAATTGCCGGCAGCGACTCAACCAGATCACCATGAATTATGACAAGCCCCATATAGGCTTTCTGAAACTTCACCTCATCCTGTTCAATCGCCCTGATTTGGACCGGCTGGATACCGTAGCTACGGGCCATCTCCTGATTCTGGATTGCAGCTTCATCATCGCCTCCGGGATTATAAAACTGATAATTGAAATAATTATTGCCGGCCAGAGCATACTCCTGCAGAAGATCATGCACATAGCGCTCAACGCCATTATAAGGAGCTGGCAGATTAGCCGAAAAGAAAACTTTAAAGGTCAACGGTTCAGAGAGAGTGGCCACCACCTCTTTACTGGCTGGCGAGAGTGAGTAGACCCGATTGGCGGTCAGATCAAAACGGGTAAAGAGGGTGACCCCGACAAGGTTGATCAGCACCACCACGACAACATAGAGCAACAATTTACCATAACGGCCAAAAGGACCGTTTTTAACCATCTTATTATCCGTCTTCACGGTTAAAACCTCCTATCTCTTCTCTTTTAACACAAAGGTAGTTGCGTAAAGGGCCAAAAACATTATGCTAAGAAAATAGAGCAGATCCCGGGTATCAATGATCCCCCGGGAGATATTCTGAAAATGAGTTGTTGAGCCAAGATAAGCAAAGACCGCCAGAACCCTCTCCGGAACAAAAAAGAGCATACGATCAAAGATCGTCAACATAAAGCAGAGGGCCATGCCAATAATAAAAGCGACAATCTGGTTCTTGGTTAAAGATGAGGCCAGAAGACCAATCCCGGCATAAGCTCCAGCCAGGAGCAAGGCCCCAAAATAGCCCCCGAAGACCGGCCCCCAGTCGAGATCACCAAGCAGGGCGGCACTGAAAGCGTAGGCAATCGTCGGCAGCAACATCAGACCAATAAAGGTCAATGCTGCCATAAATTTTCCCATAACGATGGCAGAGTCGGTTAGCGGCAAAGTCGAAAGCAGTTCAAAAGAACCACTGTTGAGTTCTTCGGAAAAAAGCCGCATGGTGACTGCCGGCACGATGAATGCGAAAATAATCGGTAACTGACTGAAAAAATTCCGCAACTCCGCCTGATTATAGAGAAAAAAGGTGGAGAAGAAAAACCATCCCGAAAGCAGCAAAAATGTCGTTATCACAATATAGGCAATCGGAGAGAAGAAGAAACTCTTAAGCTCCTTTTTGAAAACCGTTAAAGCACCACTCATAATTAATTCTCCCGTGTCAGCTGAGCAAAGACATTTTCCAAAGTCTCGGCCCGACGATGAAAATCGAGCAGGTCCCAACCCTGTTCGCGAATGACCCGGTAGAGATCCGGCCGGATATCCTTATCTTCTTTGCTGAAAATTGCCATTTTGACCAGACCTTCTTGAACTTCTGAAAATTCTTCCAAGCGCTCAACCCCGGCAACCTGCCTCAATGCAGCCGCAACCAGCTGAGCCGCAGGATGATACAGACTCACATCAACAACGGCTCCACCACCAAACTCCCGGGCCAGACTAGCGGTCGCTCCATCGGCGACAATCGCGCCGCGATTAATGATCACGACACGATCACAGGTCGCCTCGGCTTCACTCAAGATATGGGTCGAGAAAACCACGGTTTTCTCTTTGCCGATCTCCTTGATAAGTTGCCTGATCTCGACAATCTGATTCGGATCAAGGCCTGAAGTCGGCTCATCAAGCACCAGAATTTCAGGATCTCCCATCATTGCATGGGCCAAACCAACGCGCTGCTTATAACCTTTTGAAAGTTCATGAATCGCCTTATGAACCACCTCTTTGAGCCCGCAGAGATCAATCAATTGAGCAATCCGTTTAACCTTATCCCCGCCTTCAAGGCCGCGCATGGCGGCGACATAGGCCAGATAGTCATAAACCAGCATATCACCATAAAGAGGGGCTGACTCCGGCAGATAGCCAATCATGCTCTTGATCTTCAATGGATGATCAAAAATATTATAATTTTCGACCTTGATAGTTCCCGCTGAAGGTTGCAAAAAACAGGTCAAAATTCGCATAGTTGTTGTCTTGCCGGCCCCATTAGGACCCAGTATACCTAAAATCTCACCCCGGTTTATGGTAAAATCAAGACCTTTCAAGGCTTGAAAATCGCCATAAAATTTGGTTAACCCCTGTACTTCAATCACCTTAAAACTCTCCTATCCAATGTAAAAATAGAACCGTTTACAGCTACCATTAAGAAAGAGACCAAAATAATCGAGGCTTCCGAAAACAGTCCGGAAACCTCGCAAACTTCAATGATGCTCTCACCGTAAACAACAACAAGCGACTGGATTCTAAACTAAAAAAGATAAAAGTCAAGCCTCTTTCGAAGATCTAAAATTATTTTTTCCTAACCAAGAGCAATCTGACTTTGAAATATTGGTCACAAAAAATCATACTCAACCTGGTTGACATTTTCAAAGCTGTCCACTAATCTGTATGGATCAAGTTTACTATACACTCGTTTCTGCACCTATTTAAGATCAAAAAAAGTAACTATTCGGCCAACCCACCGAAAAGTTGTAATCAACAACATCGAACATCGCTTCGCCCTCATAAACGGGGTCACACCCCAAGGGTGCTTCCTCGCTAAGCTCACTGCGAAGCTCGGGGTACTGACGCACCTTGTACCAGCAATGACCCCAATCCCGGTAACTTGAGGGCAACGGCTGAATATTTACACGAAAAATATATCTATGAGAAGATATGGAGGGTTCTTTTGTATTATCTCGACAACAATTTCCGAGACACAGGAGGTTACGTTGTATAAATCTCTATTAATTCTTATCCTGATTGTAGCAAACCCGTTGGCAGTAGCCGCCCAGGAGCCAAAACTTAACCCCATTGAACATTTGGGTAAACTGATCTTCTTCGATAAAAATCTCTCCGAGCCCCCGGGTCAGGCCTGCGCTACCTGTCACGACCCGGCCGCCGGCTGGATGGGGGAAAGTTCTGAGATCAATGCTCATGCAGCAGTTTATCCAGGAGCCTTAGCCAGCCGCTCAGGTAACCGCAAGCCACCTTCCGCGGCCTATGCGACTTTCAGCCCAATTTTCCACTACGACCCCAGTGAAGAGATGTTTGTCGGCGGTAACTTTCAGGATGGCCGGGCCACGGGTTGGTTTTTAGGCAACCCCACTGCCGAGCAGGCGCAGGGCCCCTTTCTCAATCCGCTAGAGCAGAACCTTAAGGGAGCGGAACGGGTAGTTGAGTTGGTTTGCGAGTCTGATTACGGCACTCTTTTTCGCATCATTTACGGCGAAACAATATGCAATAACACGATTAACGCCTACAACGCCATCGCCCAGGCCATAACAGCCTTTGAAGCTTCAGTAGAAGTAAATGCTTTCAGCTCCAAATATGACTACTATCTCAAAGACCCAGAGAGGTATCCTCTGACTAAAGAGGAGATACTGGGGCTGCAGCTTTTTAACGATGAAGACAAAGGCAGCTGCGCCGAGTGCCACCCCAGCTTGCCCAGTAAAGATGGCTCACCGCCACTTTTTACCGACTTCACCTACGACAACCTGGGCACTCCCAGAAACCTTGAAAACACTTGGTATCAAATGCCAAAAGAGATCAACCCCGAGGGCCGGAAATGGATTGATACCGGGCTCGGCGGCTTTCTTAAAACCGTTCCTCGATTTGCCAGATATACCGATGAAAACTTAGGGAAACATAAGGTTACAACCCTGCGTAATGTCGATAAACGTCCGCACCCGGGATTTGCTAAATCATACGGACACAATGGTGTTTTTAAAAGCCTCAAAGAGATCGTCCATTTCTACAATGTCCGAGACCGCCTGCCGGCCTGCGAGAAAACCGCAAACCCTCTACCCGGCAAAAACTGCTGGCCCGCCGCTGAGGTGACAGAAAATATCAACCGCGATGAACTTGGTGATCTGGGACTAACCGAGGAAGAGGAGTGGGCCCTGGTCGCTTTTATGAAGACTTTGAACGATGGCTGGGTGCCACCGGCAGATTGATTTGCAGGGAAAACAAAAACAACCCTAAAGGATCATTCCAATTCCTGCTCTTCGGCAGAACTTTTGTGCCTGTCGAGTCCCAGGAGATCTGCCGAATCGGCAGCTGGCAGACTCTCGACATCGCGAAGTTTTTTCTCCATCGCCCGGGTTCTGACCCCGGTCATAGCAATCGTACTGGCGGCGCTATCAAGCTGTCTTTTGACTTTCACCAAAACCTCTTCAAACTTGCCGAACTCGGTTTTTACAGCCGCCAGCAAAGACCACACTTCACTTGAACGCTTTTCAATGGCTAAAGTCCGAAAACCCATACGCAAACTATTAAGGATTGCGGCCAGGGTCGTAGGCCCGGCCACCATCACCCGATGCTGCTGCTGCAAACTCTCAACCAGACCAGGCTGCCGCAGAACTTCGGCATAAAGCCCCTCAGTCGGTAGAAACAGAATCGCAAAATCTGTGGTCTGGGGCGGGTCAATATATTTATCAGCAATATCTCTGGCTGAACTATGAATTGAGCGAAGCAGGGCGGCGGTTGATTTCTCGACAACAACCGCATCGGCATTCTCAGCCCCATCCAATAATCTCTGGTAGTCTTCCTGGGGGAATTTGGAATCTATCGGCAACCAAATTGATCCTGAATCACTTAAACCTGGAAGACGAACTGCATACTCAACAATCTCCCCGGAATCAGCTTTAGGCCTTACATTTCTGGCAAACTGATCCGGAGTAAGAATCTGCTCCAGGATATCCCCAAGCTGAAATTCGCCCCAGGTTCCCCTCGCCTTGACATTGGTCAACATGCGCTTAAGATCACCAACGCCATTCGCAAGATTCTGCATATCCCCAAGACCCCGCTGCACCGCCTCGAGCCGCTCACTCACTAGCTTAAAAGACTCTCCCAGACGCTTTTCCAAGGTACTCTGCAACTTCTCATCGACGGTCTGACGCATCTGCTCAAGCTTCTTCTCATTGCCATCCTGCAATAACAGGAGCTGTGCTGAAACCGTCTCCCGTAATTTTTCAAAACGAACTTCATGGGCTTCGCTGATAGAGTGGACCCTTTTTTCAAGTGTCCCCAAACCCTCCTGCTGCACCTTCCCGACCTGGCTGATAATTTTCACCACGGTCACGCTGGCAACTCTCTGTGCCCGCGACACCTCTTCCCGCAAACGTCGTGAATCTTCCGCACTTTCATTGCGACTTAGTCGAAACTCTTCCCGAATAATATCACCAACATCCCTCTTCTGTGAGTTCGTAATTTTCCACAAAATTACGAGCAACAAAAACACACTGATTCCCGAAAAGATTTCCGCCAACCAATCTATAATCACTTCCACACTACACTCCCTCAATAAGTACATCCGAAAAAATCATGGGCCAGGGCAGCTGGTGCCCGACTGCCATCGGGAAATTGGGGTGCAGGAAGAACAAATTTGTTGAAATCGGTAACGCTGGCCGGGATTGCAGAATGTAGGGTAAATTGAGAAAAACCATGGATATCGAGGATTATATAGTCATCAAAAACCGGGAAGGCACTTTTCCAGAAACCGCTTAAGGCAACCTCGTCACCATTTTCAGCGGCTAGTACCACTAATATTTTAAGGGCTTTTACATGGGCTGCCAACTGAGGCCAGATTGCGGGGTTTCTAGTGCTTTCGGCAAGTAGCAAGTCACGGCTTTCAAGCATCAACTTGAGATATCTCTGGTAGAGCAGGAGGTCGATGGTTCCGACCTCAAGGTCTTCTCCTTGCTCCTGCTGGTAGAGAGCCCGGCTGAAAGAAACCCGCAACAGCATCAGCCAAGAGGCCGCCGGTACGACTTTGCTCTCAGAGTTGGCCAGTGAATCGGCAGCGATCCGGGAAACCACAAAGTCAAACTGACGGACTTCGACATGAACCAGCTTTTTGCGCAAACGGCTGACTATTAATTTAAGAAAGATTTCCTGTTCCGGGTTCAGATCGTTACAGAATAAATTGATCTCGGGCTCAATTAAAGGTGGTTTGATGATTTTTAATAACGATTTAAAGAGCCAGCCCCGACGGCCTTTGGCGGTTGCTATATAAAACCATTGATCACCCTCTTTGAGGATCTTGACTTTACTGTTTCGACGTAAAGAGAAGAGGCGGGGGCTATGTTTATCAGGAGCTTTGCGGACGTTAGCCTTGGAGACCCGAACCACGGCCCGTAATTCCTGAGATGACGCGGCTCGGCTCAATCCGGCCGCGGTAAGATAGAGCCCTAAACCAAGCAGGAGCAGAAAAGTAATTTTAAAAATGTTTTTCGACAAAAAAACTATCCCAATATCCAAACAATTAACTCTGAACTTTGAACCCTTAACTTTGAACTGACGACAACGAAAGTAGTTCCTGGCAAGCCCGGGCGATCTCCGCATATTCATCGACAAAGATGGTGCGCGGATCAAAAACCAGCCAGTCATCAACAATCCGCACCACCACCGGCAGCGCCCGGCTGCGCAGATGTTTTTCGAGATGGGCCGAGCTTGCACCCTCGATCTTAAGGCCCAGACAAAAGGTCGGCAGATCAATCATGGGCAGAGCCCCACCTCCGGCCCGGGAGCTGCCCGCCTCAATTTTGAGCTTTAATCTGGCCGGATCTGAACAATTTCTAACAATAGAACGTCGCAGATTCTGGGCCTTTTTCTTCAACTCGGCTGCAGTTAAAGTCAACATCTTCAAGGTCGGAATTTTTTCAACCAGGGTCAGCGGGTCAAGATAGCATTTGAGTACTGCCTCGAGACCGACCAGGGTCATCTTGTCGATCCGTAAAGCTCGATTCAGCGGGTGTTTTTTTAAATTATCGATCAAATCTTTACGACCCACAATAATTCCCGCCTGCGGCCCACCCAATAGTTTATCGCCACTGAAAGTGGCCAGGTCAACCCCGCTGGCCATGACCTCGGTAACTGTCGGTTCACCAACCAGACCATAGGCTTTAAGATCGATCAGATTGCCGCTACCCAGATCTTCAACTACCGGAATCCCATGTTTTTGGCCTAACGCCACCAGGTCGCGGGTTTCAGGCTGACCGGTAAATCCTAACAAGCGATAATTACTGGTATGAACTTTAAGTAAAATCGCGGTCTCATCATTGATGGCCGCTTCATAATCTCTAAGATGAGTCCGGTTAGTGGCCCCGACTTCACGCAAAACGGCCCCGCCCTGGACAATGATTTCTGGAATCCTGAAAGCGCCACCGATCTCGACCAGCTCGCCCCGGGAAACCACGACTTCGCGCCCCGCAGACAAAGCCGAAAGCGCCAGTAACACGGCACCGGCATTATTATTGACGACCATCGCCGCCTCGGCCCCGCTCAAACGACACAAGAGCTCCTCAACATTAACATAGCGAATACTGCGGGAGCCGGTCTCAAGATCGTACTCAAGATTAGAGTAGCGCCCGGCAATTCCAGCAATCTGCTCGGCGGCCATGGCGGAGAGTGGTGAACGCCCCAGATTAGTATGAATCACTACCCCGGTCGCATTAATCACCGGTTTCAGGACCGGCGCCAGATAATCTTCGACAGAACTCGCAACGGCAGCCCAGAAAGCCTCCGCAACCAGAGCCTCAGCCACCGGCAAACCCTCTTTAACCACCTGATCTTTAACAATTTTGAGCTGAGCTCGGATCTGCTCGACCAGCAACCCCCGGGGAAAACGCGGTAATAAACCCCGACGCAAAGCTTCGTGCAAGAGCTCATCAATCGCCGGTAACTCGGCCAGGCGACGCTGTAGATCTGATTTTTGGGAAGCCGTTTTTTGCTCTCCAGATTTTTTTGGCATCTTATCTTCTACTCCCCACCTTTGACCCGACCACGACAGATATCACGAAAATTATTGACCCCTATAAAGAACTCTCGCATCATAATAACCCAGTAATAGTAACCTTTTCTGGTCAGTGAGAGTTGATTACCATCCACCTTAAGAGCTCCCAAGATTTTAAAAAGGGCCAGCTCTTTCCAGAGAGCTTCGGTAAAAAAATTGCCATAACGACGCCGGATTACCGCCATATCGATACTTGTGCCAAAAAGTTTGATCATAAAATCATAGCGCATCCTCTCAAATAGGGAAAAATCTTTACAGAAAGCAACCGCCGGCTGATCTTGCTCAAGTTTTTCACAATATCCTTCAACCGAGAAGGTATTAGCCATAATCTTGCCATTCAGATAACTGAAAGAGCCGCTGCCGACTCCCAGATATTCATCAAAATCGACAATATATTCATCAATCATCGCCTCCTGCCGCGAAAAGCACCAAGCCGAACCAGGCTTATAATCGGTTTCAAGTTGTTTGAAAATTTCCTGATAATAGAGTTTTTCGCGCCGGTAATTAACTTTACCAAGGGTTTTGCGAATAACTTTTTCGGTTGCCGTCGAAACCATCAGTGGATAAAAGGTCACTTGATCGGCTGGCAGCCGCTTAATAATTTCAAGATCACGTTGAAGCGACTCTAAAGATTGCTGCGGAAAATTAAAGATCATATCAACATTCAAGGTATCGAAACGGTCCTTGTAATGTTTTATGTTGGCCTCGATCTCGGCACCGCTGCCATATTTATGATAACGCTCCATCGCCTTTAAAAGATCATCATCAAAACTCTGGACACCAACCGAAAGCCGATTAACCCCCGCTTGGTTTAAAATTGTCACAATTTTATCGGTCAAGTGATTAGGGTTGGTCTCGACCGAGACCTCCCGCACTGGAAAACTCTCACGGATAAGCTGTAAAGTTTCGGCCAATTCATCGGGCAGAACCGTAGGAGTGCCGCCCCCAACATAGACCCCGGTACACTTGAAATCGCGTTCACGATAGAGCTTGATTTCCTGACGCAACGCCTTAAAATAGCGCAGTGCCGGACCTTCCTGAAATTTGTAGCGATTAAAAGAACAATATGGACACAGCTCTTCACAGAAAGGGATATGAACATAGAGCAAATATTCACGTTCCTGCTTGCCGCGGGGCAATTTTTGCAACGTAAAGTCATCAAAAGTCAGATAGCGTTGATTTTGATAACGGAGAAATTTCGTCATAAAGGTTTCAACAAGCATAAAATCTTCCTTTTTATTCAGTTTATTCAACTTATTCAGTTCGGAGACACAAAGTTAGAACCAAAAAAATTTGTGCTTCCAAACTGAATAGTTACCCTTTTTAGTTTTTCTTTGGTTCCGGCCAAGCCGGGCTAGGCTATAACAATTAGCCGCGATCATGTCCACCAAAATCAAGATCAGCTGCTTGCAACCGTCATCAAAGTCGCTGAAAACTCAAGATAAGCGCGTAATCTCCCATGTTAAAACAACGATTTTCGTTTGACATGACAGAAAAAATTGTTTATGAAGGCCCCCAAGCCTTTTTCAAGAGAGAAGAGCTTACCCCGAGTCGTCATGGGGTTTACTTTCGCCCATTGCAAGGAGTAGCTGATGCCGGTTATCACAATTTCTAAAGAGTTTGCTTCAGGAGGCCTGGAAATAGCCAAAAACCTGGCCCAAAAACTTAACTACGACTACCTTGACAAGGAGATCGTCGAACAGGTGGCCAGCCACACCAAGGTGTCGCAGCAGGCGGTCATGGAGTTTGAGGCCGAAGGACACATTAATGTCTGGGCATATCTATCACGTATTATCGATCTCGACATTTTTAAAAGAAACCACAAACACGACGACATCGAAGAAGTGGAAACGACCTATGATGATCGCGACAAGATCCCCTACTCTTTCGACACACAAGGGTGGATCGACAGCGATATCTATCGTGAAATGATCACCAAGATCATCTCGGAACTGGGACAGCTTAATAATGTCATGATCACTGGTCGTGGCGGCCAGTGTATTTTACGCGATCAGGCCGGGGTTATTAACATTAGAATTGTCGCCGCCATGGCCGACCGTATCGCCCGTTTGCAAATTGAATACCCCAATTTGGATACTGCTCAAGCACAAAAACAGATTGAAGCTATGGACAAAAAGAGTAGCGAATACATAAAATTCTATTTCAAAGAAAATTGGGCTGACGCAAAACTCTATGATGTCGTCATCAACACCAGCCGTGTCAGTGCTGACAGAGCCGTAGAATGGCTAGCGGCGCTCTGTTCTTAACTGGAACTTATTTAAGATTACAACCCTCTACATATAATCCCGTCGAGTTTTAAGATAACTGAAGCTCGACACCGCTTGGATCTTCCAAGAAGCGAAGACTGAGACGGCCGGACTTGTTTTTTATTACAGCTCTTAAGGGTTGGCCCAGCCAATTTGTAGCTGTTAAAAGCCCGCCTTTCTTTGCAGAAGCGGGCTTTTTTATTTTCAATTGCAAAAGGAAACAAATTCATGACCAAACCCATCAGCACCACCAGCCTGATCGAGATGAAAAGAAAAGGTGAAAAGATCACAATGGTCACCGGTTACGACTACCCTTTCGCCCGCCTCCTGGATCAAAGCCAGATCGACACTATTCTGGTCGGAGATTCTGTCGGGGTTGTCGTCGCCGGCCATAAAGATACCCTGCCGGTAACTGTTGATGAGATGATCTATCATGGCCGGGCCGTCGTGCGCGGCACTGAGCACGCTTTGGTGATCATTGATCTCCCCTTCATGAGCTATCAGGTGAGCATCGCTGATGCGAAATTTCAGGCTGGGCGCATCATGAAAGAGACTGGCGCCAGCGCCGTCAAACTTGAAGGCGGAATCACCATGCAGGAAACCATTAAAGCTTTAGTTGATATCGGGATTCCGGTCTGCGCCCATATCGGCCTGACCCCGCAAGCAGTCAACCAGCTGGGCGGTTTTCGCGTCCAACGAGAAAAAGATCGCCTTCTCAAAGATGCCCGGGCCGTAGCAGAGGCCGGAGCTTTTGCGGTAGTCATAGAGTGTGTCCCGACCGACATCGCGACTGAAATCAGCCAGTCCATCGAAATTCCGACTATCGGCATCGGTGCCGGTCCTGGCTGCGACGGCCAGGTTCTGGTGCTCCACGACATGCTTAGCCTCTTTGACCGTTTTCGACCATCATTTGTCAAGCAGTACGCTGATTTGGGATCTGAAACCCGAAAGGCCTTGGAAAACTACAGTCGCGAAGTAAAAGATGGCACCTTTCCAGGAACCGAACACTCATTCAGCTAATTACAGTTTATTATTATGCAACAAATAGAGAGCAGTAAAGAGATTCAGAGGTTTGCCCTTGAAAGCCGCAAGGCTGGCAAAAGTATCGCCCTGGTACCAACTATGGGTTATCTCCACGATGGCCATCTCGAACTGATGCGCCAGGCACGGGGCAAAGCTGACTTGGTAATTGTCTCGATCTTTATTAATCCGATCCAGTTCGGCCCCAACGAAGATCTTGACCGCTACCCCCAGGATCTTGCCGGAGATCTCGCCAAATGCCAGGCGGTCGGGGTTGACGTTGTTTTCACGCCAACGCGAGAGGCACTCTACCCCGAATCTTTCCAGACCTCGGTGGAAGTTAATAAAATCACCAAATGTCTTTGCGGCGCCGGACGACCAACCCACTTTCAAGGGGTCACGACGGTGGTCAGTAAACTCTTTAATCTGACCCTGCCGGATACAGCTTTTTTCGGAGAAAAAGATTTTCAACAACTGGCCGTCATACGCCGCATGGTCACTGACCTGAATTTTCCCATTGAAATTATTGGCGTCCCGATTGTCCGCGAAAATGATGGCCTGGCCATGAGCTCCCGTAACGCTTATCTGCCCAGCCTGGAACGCAAAGAAGCAGCCGGCATCTTCGCAGCCCTGACCCAGGCCAAAAACCTCTATAAACAAGGCCTTAAAGAGAGCGAAACACTCTGCCAGGCGGTTCAAGAACAACTTGATATAAGTATAAAGAACTCTTTTAAAATTGAATATATAAAGCTTTATGACGCCGACAAACTGACCGAAATCAATGGCCCGATAACCGCTCCGGCGGTACTGCTGATCGCCGTCCACCTGGCCGGTACTCGCTTAATTGACAACCTTAAACTATAAAAACAGTTCAAGGTTGAAGGTTCAGAGTTCAAAGTTAAGCTCTAAACCAGAAACCTTGAACTTTGAACTTTGAACTTTGAACTCTGAACTGAACACCTAAGGAACTTAAAACCATGCTACTGAATATGTTTAAAGGAAAACTCCATAGAGCCACGGTTACCGATGCCAACTTATCCTATGAAGGCAGCATCACAATTGACAAAACCCTGCTCGAGGCCTCCGGCATCCTGCCCTACGAACAAGTCCAAGTCTACAACCTGACAAATGGGGCCCGTTTTACCACTTACGTTATCGAAGGAGATTATGACGATGGTGAGATCTGCATCAATGGCGCGGCTGCACGAATGGCCCGTAAGGGCGATATGGTCATCATTGCAGCTTACGTCATGATGAGTGAGGAAGAAGCGAAAAAATTCTCCCCGAAAAATATTCTGGTCGACAGCAACAACCGGATCGTCAACCAAACTGTCAAATAAGGAAACTTGCTAAAATTGTACTAAAATTCCCTAAAATTGGGAACAGCCACCAATTTTAGGTAGGCATACGTAAAAGCCCTGAACTAAAAAGCCCCCTCAATGGTGTCCATTGAGGGGGCTTTTTTGGCTTTATAAAAAATCTCGCTTATTGCATACCAAAACGTCTTTTCTTGGCCTGACGCTTTAAAGCTTCAGCATGTTTCTTCTTCTTACGCACACTCGGTTTCTCATAGTGCCGTCTTTTTTTCAGTTCGCGAAACAGACCCGATTTATTGAGTTTGTTCTTAAGAATTTTAATCGCCTTTTCGACATCATTGTCGATTACCTTGATTTCCATCTAAATCCCTTCTTTCTCAATAATATTAAAAACTTATATCCCATTAGCGGGGTTTTATAGACACTTGCAAAAAATAGACGCACGTTTAGCGTCTTGATTAAAGCCTGGGTCGCGGGGCCGAAGGGGGTATATATTGCCTCAAGCCGATTATGTCAATAAGTTTTTACCACGACAGCGTTGCAAAACATCTTCAGGACAAAAATCAAGGCTTTTAAAAATCTTCTCTTCGACGGCCAGCGTCAGTTTCTCGAGATCTACCAAACGGGTCAGAGAGGGTGAATTAGTTCCGTAGCGACTTCTCAGATCAAGCAAACGCTCGCCAACTGAAACAATCTCAATATGACGCACCCGTTTGTCGGCATAGTAAATAATCTCTTTTGCAACGAGCGGGCCATCGAGATCGTTTTCCAGCCGAACATGATTACGCACAATTTCGGCAATCTCTGGAAAACCTTCCAGCTCAAGCCATTCCGCTCCGAGAACGGCATGATCCTGACCATTCTCGATCGAAGCCATTTTAGCAATATCATGCAACAAACCGGCACTTAAAAGAAGTGCGCACTCAAAATAGATCCCTTGTGCCGCCAAGCCTTCCCCGAGACAGAGACTGATGAGTGCCACCTGACGACTGTGCTCGATAATATGTTGAGGGACTGCGTACTTTTCCAGAAGATCGCAACAACAACTATAATCAGGGATATTCATAAAAGCATTATCTCAGTGCGGCCAATTTTAGAACCATACGTTCTAAAATTATCGATTTTGGCAATTTTGAGGTTTTAATAGCAAGATCGGCATCCCGTAAAACGGCAAAGGCAGAAGCGCAGGCCTCGGGACGCAGTTTTTTTGCTTGAACAGCAAGTTTTTTGGCGACAAATGGCGGCACTTTTAAGGCTGAGGCGAGAGCGGATGAAGCCACTCCGCGATATTCCGGCGCCGTAGCCCGACTCAACAAACGATATTGCCGGGCCACCATTGCCACGATCAGCAAAGCCTCAGTCCGAGCCCGCTGCAGGGCATCAAGAATGGTCAGCGCGGGCACCACCCGCCCCTCACAAACAGCATCACCAAAAGCAAAAATATTACCTCCGCCACCATCGACCCCTAGAAGATCAACCACGGTTTGGTCGATTTTACCGCTGACACCGACATAGAGGATCATCTTCTCCAACTCCTGCTCCAACAGTGGCAGGTTAGCTTCATGCAGATGAACCAGCGCCTCCAGCACCCTCCGATCGGCTGCAACTCCAGCCTTCCCGGCTCTTTTGAGCAGATGCTGAACGACATCAGCGGGCCGCATTTTTTCACTTTTTACGGTAATATATTTTTTCTTTAAACGAGAGACCAGAATAGAACGACCGTCCAATTTGAAAGAGCTTAAAAAAAGGTAAGTAACAGAGTCGGATTCGGGCAGGGTTTCGATCCACTTCAACAGTTTTTCAAGATCAGTTTTTTGATAACTATCAAGATTTAAGAGATGAATTATTTTCTGCCTTGAAAAAAGAGAAGGGGCCGTGGCGGTAGCCAAAAAATCATTCAGGCTGGTCTGCGCACAATCATAAACTTCCAGGGTATGACCGCGCTCAACCAGCCAGGCCAGGCCCCGGCTTAAAAAACTATGAGGATAACGTTCTTCACCATGAAGCAGGCAACAAGCAAACGGAGCCTTACTGTCGTCCGCTGCATAAATAGCCTTTTCTAAAGACTTCAACATAACCCGCCAAAACGGCAAAATAAATTGGCTGATCCGGAAAAAATCATTATCGGGATGGCGCAGTAAAAAAGCTCAGATGCGAGGCGCTCGAAACTTGAGGAATGAGGCGTACATAAAGTACGCCGCAGTGACGAAAGTTGAAGAGGAACAAAGCACCCCAAGAGTACTTCCTCGCTGGCGCTCACAGCGCAGTGGGCTTTTTTACAAAACCATCAGAAATTGGTGAAGAGACCATCGTGTATATTCTCCGCCAGAACTTGACTGGCCCGCTTTAAAGCGGCCTGTTTGCGGCGGTCAATCGTGAGGGGTTCATCAACAGCCTTATACTCTTCAACCTCCTGCAGGGCAGAACGCCGCCAGAAGATCTGTTTGCTGCGAGTTTCAGTCACCTCAACATCAATCGTCATCATGACCCGATATTCGTAGGTTTTATCATCGGGGGAGTAGGAGATCGCATAACTGTCAATGGCTGAGATCGTCCCCGTAATTATGAGATCGGCCTCGGCGGCCGTCACCACCTGCAGATTTTTGCTCCTGGCAAATTCACCAACCAGAGCATCACAGAGATCGTTCTCAACCCGGCTTTCAAAGGTTTTATTGACAAAAGGCAGGATAGCGACCTTTTTCAAATCGGCGCGCAACTGCCCGGTGCCCCGCAAACGGTAGCCGCAACTACTGATGAGAAATAGAGAAAGCAGTATAATGAAAAATGGAAAATATTTTTTCTGCCTGACAGGCATCAAGCACTCTCCTGTAAATTCAGTTCACCAGTTCAGGGTTCAACTCTGAACTTTAAACGTTGAACTTTGAACTGTATCTGTTATCAAACAACTATATTGACCAATTTATTAGGCACCACAATAACTTTACGCAAGGTTTTGTCACCAATATGTTTCTGAACCTTTTCGCTGGCTAAAGCCAGCTTCTGAACCTCATCCTGAGCCATATCGAGAGCAACCTGCAGACGTTCTCTAACTTTGCCGTTAATCTGGACCACGACAACTACCATATCTTCAACCAACGATTCGGGATCGGCAACCGGTACCGGCACATAGCTTACCCCGCAATCGTTACCAAACTCCTCCCAGAGCTCTTCACAGATATGGGGCACGATCGGGGATAAGAGCAAAATCACGGTCTCAACTGCCTCACGCAACAGAGCCGCCAGAGTTTTATCGGCCTGGGCCGCTTCAAGATCATAGTTTTTCAGTTCATTAACGAGCTCCATAACTGCACTGATTGCCGTATTAAAATGCATACGGTCTTCAATATCAGTGCGGACCCGGGCAATCGTCTGGTGCGTTTTACGGCGTAGAGCACTATAGGCCGGCGGCACCTCGGCCATGGTTCCGGCAAAAGGCTCAACCTCTTTTAAAGCCGGCAGCAGGCCATGAATCAGACGCCAGAGACGATTGAGAAAACGATAGCCCCCTTCGACCCCCTGATCATTCCACTCAAGATCGAGTTCTGGAGGCGAAGCAAAAAGACTGAAAATCCGGGCCGTATCGGCCCCGTAGCGTTTGATCAAAGCATTGGGATCGACGACGTTGCCCTTTGACTTTGACATCTTGGCCCCATCTTTGATAACCATTCCCTGGGTCAAAAGGCGGGTAAAGGGCTCGGAAAAATTAATATAGCCAAGATCCCTTAAGACCTTGGTAAAAAAACGGGAATAGAGAAGATGTAAAATGGCGTGCTCAATGCCGCCGATATAGTGATCAACCGGCAGCCAGTGATCGACAGCGGCCTTCTCGAGAGGGCCTTTATCATAGCTGGCGCAAGCATAACGCATATAGTACCAGGATGATTCAACAAAGGTATCCATGGTATCGGTTTCCCGCTTGGCCGGAATCCCGCAGCGCGGACAGACCGTATTGACAAAACTCTCAACCTTGGCCAAAGGCGAACCGCCGCTGCCACCGAGTTCAACATCTTCGGGCAGACGCACCGGCAGATCTTTTTCCGGAACCGGCACAATGCCGCAGGCATCACAATAGATCACCGGAATCGGCGTCCCCCAATAGCGCTGCCGGGAAACTCCCCAGTCACGCAGACGATAGGTTATGGCTTTTTTGCCGATCTTTTTTTCGGTCAGATGAACGGCTATCAGATCCAGTACCTTAACATTTTCACAGCCGTTAAATTCACCAGAATTAACCAGACGGCCGACCCCAGTATAGGCTTCGCTCATTTTATTCGAATCAAGCAGTTCACCATCAGGCTGAATAACCACAACAATCGGCAGATCATACATCCGGGCAAATTCAAAATCTCGCTGATCATGGGCCGGAACCGCCATTACGGCCCCAGTTCCGTAACCGGAAAGCACAAAATTAGCGAGATAGATCGGCATCTTGCAACCGGTCAAGGGATTTAAGCTGTAGCTCCCGGTAAAGACGCCCTCTTTCTCCAATGTAGAGCCATCCCGGTCACTGGGCACTTCCTGGAGTCGCATTTTTTCGATAAAAGCGGCAACCGCCGTTTCCTGGCCGGTCCCTTGAGCCAACTCCGTCGCCAAAGGGTGATCGGGTGCCAGGCTCATAAATGTGGCACCAAAAAGGGTATCCTGGCGGGTCGTAAAAACAGAAATCTTGCAATCCCGATCGGCCACCGCAAAATCGATCTCAGCCCCGACGCTCTTACCGATCCAGTTTTTCTGCATGGTGATGACCCGTTCCGGCCAGCCCCCCTGCAGATCATCACAGCCGGTTAAAAGCTCTTCAGCATAATCAGTTATCTTAAAGAACCACTGGCTTAAATCTTTATCTTCAGTCTCTTTGCCGCAACGCCAGCAGCAGCCGTTCTCAACCTGTTCATTGGCCAACACGGTCTGGCAATCTTCACACCAGTTAACCTTTGATTTTTTCTTATAGACGAGTCCCTTTTCCAGCATCTGCGTAAAAAAGAGCTGTTCCCAACGATAGTATGAAGGGTCACAGGTCGCCAGTTCACGATCCCAGTCATAGCTAAACCCCATACTCTGTAACTGAGTCCGCATCTCATCAATGTTACGGCTCGTCCAGGCCGCCGGATGCACCTTGTTGGCAATCGCCGCATTTTCAGCCGGCATACCGAAGGCGTCCCAGCCCATGGGATGCAGGACGTCGCGCCCCAGCATACGCTGATAGCGGGCCACAACATCGCCAATTGAATAGTTGCGCACATGTCCCATATGGATCTTTCCGGAAGGATAGGGAAACATCTCTAAAAGATAATATTTCTCACCACCTTGACCCGTAGCAAAGGTTTTCTCTTCAAGCCAGCGGGCCTGCCATTTTTTTTCTATAGCACGGGGGTTGTAATCAGCGTTCATCTTTTTTCCAGATGGCTTCTTAAAAAGTCCAGCTACTTCGTTACTCTGCAAACTTCGTCACTGCGACGTACTATCCGTACGCCTCATTCCTCAGTTCTTGAGGGCCTCGTATCTGAAATTTTTACTTTGCCATCACCATTTGATTTTTAATTCATGATTGCCGCTTTACGGATCAACGGCCTTTGCGTTTTTCCATCTTCTCCTGCTCTTCTTTGCAGGCAATACATAAAGGTGCGACGGGTCGGGCTTTGAGTCGCTCTATATTAATTTCCTCTCCACAATCGGCGCAGACACCATAAGTGCCGGCCGCAATCTGATCCAAGGCTTCGTTAATCTTCTTGATCAAATGCGCCTCACGACCACGAATCCTGAAAAGCAAATTGTGATCAACATCAACACTGGCTGCATCAACATCATCATAAAGGTCATCTTTATTAGTGTGGATATCACCATTTTTAAGTTTTTCTACCCGCTCCTCAACCTCTTTTTTCTTCTCCAGCAGATCCTGGCGAAATTTTTCAAGCAGTTCAGCATCCATTTCAGGTCTCCATTACTCTTTAAAATCGTCCTGCTATCAGCAAGATCGATTAATTACTCTAAAGCTGGCTCCTCATAAATAAACCCTCAATACAAAAACCGGCGCCGTTTATACTATAAAGAGAGCAGGCAAAGCAACTAAAACATAATCAGTTGAAATATTGCCTTTGTGCCTCTCAACGCAAAGCTGCAACGATGGCTGAAGTTATCTGTTTTACCTCGGCCGCCCCCGCCACAAAAGGAGGCATCGTATAGCAAAGGTTGGCAAAAGGCCGCAACCAAACCCCTTGATCCACAACCCGTGCCTGGACTTTTTCGACATCCACCGGAGCCTTAGTCTCGACCACCCCGATAGCACCCAAGACCCTGACATCTTTAACTCCCGGGAGCTCACGACAGGGTTCAAGGCCGACTTTCAACAAACGTTCAATTTCTGCAACCCGCTCGCGCCAGGAAGAGCTTTCCAGAAGATTAATACTGGCCAGAGCCACACTACAGGCCAGGGGATTAGCCATAAAGGTCGGACCATGCATCAATATTCCCGGACTCTTTTGCGAAATCACCTGGCTGACAAAGCCTTTACACAAGGTCGCGGCAAAACTCATATAACCCCCGGTCAAAGCCTTACCCAGACAGAGGATGTCGGGCGTCACACCGGCATGATTACAAGCAAAAAGTTCGCCAGTACGGCCAAAACCGGTAGCGATCTCATCCGCAATCAAGAGTAGATCGTACTCATCACACAACTCTCTTACCCGCCTCAGGTATTGGGGATGATAAAAGCGCATACCCCCGGCACCCTGAACAATGGGCTCCAGAATAATTGCCGCAATCTCCTGATGCCGGGTTGCAACCAGCTCTCTGATCTCAGCCATTTCGCTCTCGTCCCAAACCCCGGCAAAAGGGATTTGCGGAGCTTTGGCGAAAATCTGCGGCATCACCAGATCGCTGAAAAGATGGTGCATACCGTTAACCGGATCACAAACCGACATCGTTGCAAAGGTATCGCCATGGTACCCCTGGCGAATAGTCAAAAGTCTTTTTTTTGCCGGTTTTCCTAAAGACAACCAGTATTGTACCGCCATCTTGATCGCGACTTCGACAGCCACCGATCCCGAATCGGAAAAAAAAACTTTTTCGAGTCCGGCAGGGGTTATCGAGAGCAGTTTTTCCGCCAAAAGAATCGCCGGTTCATGAGTCAGGCCGCCAAACATGACATGTGCCATATTGTCAAGCTGGGCCCGCATCGCGGCATTGAGAAGAGGATGGTTGTAACCATGAATCACAGCCCACCAGGAGGACATCCCGTCGATCAACTGGCGGCCATCATGCAGGGTCAAGAGGGTCCCGGAAGCTGATTTTACGGGATATGGAGAGATCGGTGCCGGAGCCGCGGCATATGGGTGCCATAAAACTTTCTCATCGCGTTCGACCAGATCTTCATAAATCTCAGAACTCATAACAATTTTTTCCGACCGAGTCGACCTGCGGCATCACGCTCACCGCCCCGCAAAAGTTCCTTGACCTCAGAATCGCCCGCCTGAAAATTTTTTTTCAGAAAATCGTGGGCCACCCAGTAGTCAACATTCGCTCCACAGGTAAAAAAATCGACCGCCGCATAGCCGTGTTCAGGCCAAGTGTGAATCGCCAAATGGGATTCGGCAATCACGACCACGCCACTTATTCCATGGGGTTGAAAACGGTGAAAGACCGATTCCACAATCGTCGCCCCGGAGAGCCGGGCCGCCTCTTTCATCAACGCCTCAATCTTTTCAAGATCATCAAGAACATCCTCCGCACAGGAAAAAAGTTCCACCAGCAGATGTCGACCTAAAGCTTCCATTCTCTAAAACCCAGTCAATATAATTGCACTCATTGTCATTTTTAACGAGGCCGACAGCCTTAGTAAGTTTCAGGCGACAAGTCAACAAACTTTTTAACCTTGACTTTCACCCGGAGTCAAGAGATAGAGAATAGAAAACAACCAGATTGAGTCGGAATTCAAGAATGTTTACAACCATTAAAAGTGCTTCGTTAGCGGGCATCAAGGCCCTGCCGGTTGAGGTTGAGGTCGATGTCTCGCGCGGGCTACCCAACTTTGTCGTCGTAGGCCTCGCTGACAACGCTATCAAAGAGAGCAAAGAGAGGATCCGCTCGGCCATTAAAAATTGCGGTTTCAAGTTTCCGGCCCGCCGTATCACTATCAATCTGGCCCCGGCCGATCTCCGTAAAGAGGGAACGGCGCTTGATCTGCCGGCGGCTTTAGGGATCATTGCCTGCGAAAATCAGGAACTCCATGCAAGCCCGATCTTTAACGACTATCTATTCTGCGGCGAGCTCTCTTTAGACGGCCGTGTCAAAGAGATTCGCGGCGCCCTGCCGACTGCCTTGGCAGCCCGGGACTCCGGATTCAAGGGCATCTTCCTGCCAGCAACCAACGCGGCTGAAGCGGCAGCCATCGCCGAAATCGAAATTATCCCAGTCGAAAATTTACTCGAAACAATTGATATAATCCTGGGAAAACTCTCTCACCCGCAACGCCCCGAAACAGTTGCAAAAAACCACAAACATGCAGATGAACTCGATTTCGCCGAGGTCCGGGGCCAGCATCAAGCTAAAAGAGCTCTCGAGATCGCGGCCGCAGGCAACCATAATCTAATTTTTGTCGGGCCTCCGGGGAGCGGTAAAACCATGCTGGCCCGGCGCCTGCCCTCAATTTTGCCGGCCTTAACCTTTGAAGAGGCTCTCGAGACCACGATCATTCACAGCGTTGCCGGCCTTATCGCCCCGGGCCAGGGTCTGATCAGTGAACGCCCTTTTCGCCAGCCCCACCACACCATCTCAGACGTGGCCCTGATCGGCGGCGGCCCGCAACCGCGCCCCGGTGAAGTCACAATGGCCCATAACGGCGTCCTTTTCCTGGATGAATTTCCTGAATTTCGCCGCTCCGCTCTCGAGGTTTTACGGCAACCTCTGGAAAGTCTCAACATCACTATCGCCAGAGCCCAGGCGCAAGCCGTGTTTCCAGCTGATTTTATTCTGATCACGGCGATGAACCCCTGCCCCTGCGGCCACTATGGCGATCCCTTCCACGAATGTATCTGTAGCGCGACGCAGATCCAACGTTATCGCAATAAAATCTCCGGCCCTCTGCTCGACCGTATCGACCTTCATATCGAGGTTCCGGCCGTCGCCACCACCGAACTTATCAACCCTGACAAAGCCCAGGCCGGTGAGAGTTCCAAAGAGATCCGCAAACGCGTTATCAGCGCGCAAAAGATTCAACATCAACGTCTTAAAAATCGCGCCCGCCGGAGTAATGCTGCTCTAAGTGACAAAGATCTGAAAAAATTCTGTCACCTTAATCAGGAGTGCCGTAACCTTTTACAAACTGCTATGGATCGCCTTGGCTTAAGCGCCCGGGCCTACAGCCGGATCTTGAAGGTTGCCCGCACGATTGCCGATCTGCAGGAAAAAACCGAGATCGAAAGTGCCGACATCGCCGAAGCGATTCAGTTCCGCTCGCTTGATCGCCGCCTGATTTTTTAGTGGGCAGTGGGCAGTGGGCAGTGGGCAGTGGGCAGTGGGCAAAAATGATTAATCCAAAATCTTTAGTCAAGTAAAAAAATAGAGATAATACCATCCAGGAGTTTCAATATGAGCAACGATCCCTTCGCGCCCACCAACTTGGGCTGCCTTGAACTTAAAAACCGTTTTGTCCGTTCCGCCACCTGGGATGGCATGGGTTTTAGTGATGGTTCCTTCAGCCCGGCGCAAATCAAACTTTACAAAAAATTGAGTAGCGGTGGCTGCGGACTCTTGACCACCGGCTATATTGCTGTCAACCCTCAGGGACGCCGCAACCTTGAACAGAATCTGCTCGGCAACCACAAACAGCAACAGTCATTCTCCAAAGTCGTTGAAGTCGCTAAAGCCCATGATACGCGAATCCTGGCTCAGCTCGTCCATTGCGGCGGTCTAGCCCAGACCGAAGTCAGCAAACTCCCGTTGGTGGCCCCCAGCGCGGCTGTACACCCGCTCTTTGAAGAGGTTCCACAAGCGCTGACAAAAAAAGAGATTGAAACAATTATTAACGATTTCGGCGAAACCGCGGCCCGAGCCCGGGAAGCAGGTTGTGATGGCGTCCAGATTCATGCCGCCCACGGCTATCTGCTGAGCCAATTCCTCTCCCCTTTTGCGAACCAGCGCACAGATGACTATGGCGGCAGCCCCGAAAATCGAGCCCGCATTGTTATCGACTGTTACAAAAAGATCAGGGAGTATGTCGGCAGTGATTTTACGATTTCCATAAAGATCAACGGCTCCGATTATCTTGAAGATGGTCTTGAGTGTCAAGAAAGCCTGAGCGTAGCCCGGGAATTAGCCAAACTCGGCCTCGACGGGGTTGAAGTCAGCGGCGGCACCCAGGTCTCGATCCCGTTAACCCCGGTGCCGCAAGCCATCAAAGCCGGTGAAAACGAACTCCCCTTTGCCGCCGAAATTTTCGCCTTCAGCGAAGCTTTAGAGATACCGGTGGCGGCTGTCGGCGGTATTCGTTCACTCGAAACCATAGACAACCTGTTAAGCCGGGGCGTCTCACTGATATCTCTCTGCCGGCCTTTGATCCACGAGCCCGACCTCGTTAAACAGTGGCAAGCGGGCCGTGAAGAGCCGGCCACCTGCACATCCTGTAACCGCTGCTTTATTCCCGCCTTGAAAGGCAAAGGGATCAAATGTCTGCAGAAAAAATAGCTAAAAAAAGAGCTCAAGGCCTGGTTTACTCGACCGAGTTCGGCAAAATGTGCCCTCGTTGCAATAAGCCGGCTGGAGCCTGTATCTGCAAGAGCCAACCCGCTCCCCCAAAAAGCGATGGCATTGTCCGCTTAATGCGGGAAACCAAGGGCCGCAAAGGCAAAGGCGTAACCCTAATAAGCGGCGTTCCCCTGAATAAAGAAGGGCTGAAAAAACTGGCGAAAACTCTTAAGCAAAAGTGCGGCAGCGGCGGCAGCGTAAAAGATGGCGTCATTGAAATCCAGGGTGACCACCGGGATACGCTGGAAAAAGAGATAAACAACCTGGGCTACAAAGTTAAGCGGGCGGGCGGGTGATTATTTTCTAAAGGTTTAGAGATCTGGAGGCAGAAGAGATGAAGCGCCGGAAATTTTTAAAAGATGTTTTGCTCTGGAGTGCCGGTTTATCGGTTTCCATCCCCCGTTTCTATATCCCCGAGCTCTTTGCCGGCGAAATTCCAACGCCCAACCTGGCCCTGGCTCAAGGCCGGGATTATCAGGAACTGGCGGCCAAAGTCCTCTCCTTACTGGGCGGCATGGAGCAGTTTGTCAGACCCGGTGACAAGGTTGTGGTAAAACCCAATATGGGCTGGGACCGATCCCCTGAGCTGGCCGCAAACACCCATCCTCTGGTGGTAAAAGCCCTGGTTGAACAGGCCCTCGAAGCCGGAGCCGCTACGGTCAGGGTTTTTGACCGATGCTGCAATGAAGAGCGGCGCTGCTACAGTAACAGCGGCATCAGAGCAGCCCTGAAATCTTTAAAGAATAAAAGAGTCCAATGCGACTATATCGACAGTCGTAAATTTGTCCCGATTGAGATTAAAAAGGGACGTTCCTTAAAACAATGGGATATCTATCGGGATGCTCTGGAGGCCGACTGCTATATTAATGTTCCAGTGGCCAAACATCACGGTTTGAGCCGGCTCACCCTGGGCTTGAAAAACTCAATGGGAATTATCGGCGGCAACCGGGGCTCCTGGCACCACGATTTAGGACAGAAGCTGGCTGATCTGGCAACCGTAATAGAACCAAAACTCACGGTTATCGATGCCACCCGCATCCTCCTCAGAAACGGCCCTCAGGGAGGTGACCTTGATGATGTGAAGGTGCTCGACACCCTGATTGCCTCAACTGATCCAGTGGCAACCGATGCTTACGCCACAACCCTTTTCGGCCTTAAACCAACGGCTATCGACTCCACCGTGGCAGCCTATAAAATGGGCCTTGGCGAGATCGATATTGCAAAAATGAAGATCATCAAGGGTTGATCCCAAGAGCTGTAAAAAGGAAAAAGCTTATGGCTTGGTCCAACAAAAAACGCAGCATCCCTTTTTCCTGGTGGCGACGGCTGAGCCAGGGCGTATGCCTGCTGCTTTTTCTCTTTCTTTTCATAAAAACCGATTACAATGGTGCAGATCAGCTCGACTACGCGGTCAACATCCTTTTTCGCTTTGACCCGCTGGTTGCCGCATGCACCATTCTGGCTGTAAAAAGCTTTATCTATCTTCTTTTACCCTCACTTTTTCTGGTTGCTCTTTCCCTGGTTCTGGGCCGATTTTTCTGCGGCTGGGCCTGCCCGTTAGGCACTTTACTCGATATTTTCCGGCCCATCGCCAAACTCCGGGTCCAAAAACCGGCGGCTACTCTTTATCCCCGGCTCCGCTACATTATCCTGTTTTTTATCCTCTCAGCCTCCCTCTTCGGTTTTCCTTTAGTCGGATTTGTTGACCCCTTTTCGATACTGGTAAGGGGACTTACGCTCTCTTTCTATCCCGCTTTTAATGCGGCAAGCGTCGCCTTTTTCACCTTTACCTACCAGCAGGCCCCGGAAACAATCAATTACGTCACCGAACCAGTCTACACCTTGTTGCGAGAGACAGTCTTGCCTTTTTCACAAAAGTTTTACGAGCTCGGCCTGCTCTCCTTTTTCATACTGCTATCGGTCTTTCTGCTGGAGTTCTGGCAACGGCGTTTTTTCTGCCGCAATATCTGCCCTTTGGGTGCCATGCTTGGCTTATGCGGCCGCCTCAGTCCGCTCTCAGGCCACGGCGGCAATAGCGACTGTAATAATTGTCAGATCTGCCGCAACCTCTGCCGCATGGGGGCCATTGATGAGCAGAGAAACATCAACATGGAACAGTGCTCTCTCTGTCTTGAGTGTGTCGACAAATGTCCCAACTCAATTATTACTTTTTCCAACCGCAAACCGGAAAACCGGGTTCCCTTCTCCCTCTCCCGCCGGGTTTTTGCCGGATCTCTGGCAGGGGGAATAATAGTTCCTTTTTTCAGTAATGTCCGCGCCCTCGCCAAACTCCCCGACCCGACTCTGATCAGGCCCCCCGGGGCTTTAGCGGAAAAAGAGTTTCTCGGCCGCTGCGTGCGCTGCGGGGAGTGTATGAAGGTCTGTATCGGTAATGCCCTGCAGCCGACTTTTCTCGAAGCCGGTCTTGAGGGCATGTTCTCTCCAAAGGTCGTTTCCCGCCTGGGCTATTGCGAATTCAACTGCACCTTGTGTGGCCAGGTATGCCCCACCGGCGCGCTCCGCCTATTGAGTCTTGCCGAAAAACACAAAACCAAAATCGGCCACGCCTTTTTTGACAAGAACCACTGCCTGCCCTATGCCAAAGCGATCCCCTGCATGGTCTGTGAAGAACATTGCCCGACCTCTGACAAAGCCATCAAATTCAAAAAGGCCAAGGTCGTCAACGATCGCGGGACCACCATAACCGTGCAGCAACCCTATGTTGTCGACAGTCTCTGTATCGGCTGCGGCATCTGCGAAAACAAATGCCCGCTGCCGGGAAAATCTGCCATCCTCATAACCTCGGCCGGAGAAGACCGGAATCCGGCAAATAAACTCCCAACCGGCGGATCTCCTTATGGCTACTGACAAAGGTCAAGATCACCAGCAACAACCACTCTATCCCATAGTTTTTATCTTTCCATGTATTGACATCAGTTATAACTGTCTGCTACTAAAAACCGGTAAAATGAGTTTTTAATGAATATGTTTTTCATTGAAATCAGAATAAACTTAGGGAGCAATGGGGTCACAGAACATGATGAAGCCCGGACAGCTTTAAACAAAAAAGTTAGGCCACTATGATCCGTAGAATTCTGATTAGCTGTGTCGCTATAGGGTTTTACCTGCATGCAGCACAAGCTATGCCGGAAACACCACCCTGGAAAATGATCGTGCAGTGGGACAATGACTTGCTCGCCGGCACAGATCACGACTACACGAATGGGTTACGGGTTGCTTTTACGCGTGAGTTCGCCCCTGGGGAAACAGTCCATATCTTTTTACAACAGTCTCTCTACTCTCTCAGTGGCGCTGATAAAGACTCGCTTTTTCACGACTGGCGTTTCAGCGGCGCGGGACCAGATCGCTTTGCCTGGGGCTTTGGGTTGACGCAGCTCATGTTTACCCCAGACGATCCTACGGCGCTCACGCCCTCAGCCGGTGAGCGTCCGTATGCGGGCTGGCTGGGCTTGGAATTTTCGCTCCACGCCAAGAACAACGATTCTGTAAGCAGCGCAACCATCTCGCTTGGCACTACAGGAAAGAACAGCTTTGCCCGCGAGTCACAGGAATGGGTTCACCACGACATCTCTGGAAGCCCAATATTCCAAGGCTGGAACAACCAAATCCCTGGAGAGTTTACACTTAACCTGCATTTCGATCACAAACGCTGGCTCAACCTTCTGGAGCAGACAAAAGAGTGGCCCATTGAATTCGATGGTTATGTCGAGTGGGGTACGTCCATAGGTAATTTACGAACCGATGCATATATCGGCAGCCTGCTGCGCGCGGGTTACAACCTTCCCGCGATCTTCTCGACCCCTCGCATCCAACTCGGCAGTTATGGACACGAACTCTTCCGCCCCACCGAGCCGATAACGGCTCCCTTTTCTCTGCTCGGGTTTGTTGGGATTCGAGGCTCAGCCGTGCTCCACGATATTACACTCGATGGTCCGCTGTTCCGTGAGTTCGACACGAATGTTGATTCCAAACCTTTTGTCGGCGAACTGCTTTTCGGCGTAAGTCTGTGTTACGACAGCTGCGTACTCTCACTCTCGCGGACAATCCGCAGCGATGAGTTTAACGGACAAAACGAGAATCAAGTATTCGGCTCAGTTATGCTGCACGTCACGCTCCCTTTTTAGCGACTCGAGACAACGTTGTCCGAGACAAAGAGCGACCAACGACCGGCGCGACTGGTAATGCCGTTGGTAAAACAGATATAATAATACAAGATGCCGGGCATCTGAAATAAATGGAGATAATATGGAAAAGATACGGTTTGACAATAGAGTGGCTATTGTCACTGGGGCTGGAGAAGGAATTGGAAAAGAGTATGCCATGGACCTTGCAAAGCGGGGTGCCATGGTCGTGGTTAATGATATCGGCACGCATCAAAAGAATGGTAAAACAGCTGATCTCGTGGTTCAGAGTATTAAAGAACTGGGAGGACAGGCGGTTGCAAATTATGATTCCGTAGAGACCATGGCAGGAGGCCGAAAAATTGTTGCTACGGCTGTGGATCATTTCGGGAAGGTGGATATTCTGGTTTGCAATGCCGGTATTTTAAGAGACCGCACCTTTATGAAGATGACGGAACAAGATTGGGATGATGTCATATCTGTTCATTTGAAAGGTACTTTTTGTGTGACCCAGCCAGCCGTAAAGGAGATGAAAAAAAATGGCTATGGCAGAATTGTTTTTACCGCATCGTCTTCGGGAATGTACGGCAATTTCGGCCAATCCAATTACGGGGCGGCTAAAATGGGTGTCATCGGTATCATGAACACCTTGAAACTGGAGATCTCAAGGCTCAATATCAAGATTAATACGGTGGCGCCCAATGCTGATACAGGCATGACAAAAGGCGTCTTCCCAGATGAAGTTGCCAAAAGGATTAAACCTGAATTTAACACCCCTATTGTCACCTATCTGTGTTCTGAAGAAAACCGGGAATCAGGATCTGTCTTTACCATGAGCGCAGGCTGGTTCGCCCGTTCAGCCATGGTCTCCGGTAATGGTGTCTGTATCGGTAATGCCACCCGACCCATTTATGCAGAAGAAGTCCGGGATCAGTTTGAGCAGATTAAAAGTCTAGAAGATGCAAAACCATATGAACACTGCGGGCTGATTTATGCTTTAGGACAGCCTCTCACCGGACGTTAACAAAAACCGAAACCGGGGTCGAACCATCACATTCACACAAACCACGAATAAGCGCCCAACGATGCAAACCAAACGGTGTTGCCAGTTACCCTGTTCATTATATTATATCTTTGCTGGCATAATTTCAGAAAACCTTTTTAAACATGTAAAAGAAAATGGGAGGAAAACATGACAATGAAATACCATACTGAATTTCTGGAAAAGGTAGAAAGAACACCTACTGCTATAAGTTTTCGATTCAAATTACCCAAGGGTTTTGACTATATTGCCGGGCAATATATTTTGGTAGACTTAGGTAATGAACTGGTTCATCCTCTATCACTAAGCAACTGTCCTGAAGAGTCCGAGTTCATTGAATTCACTAAACGAATGACCGGCAGCCCATTCTGCAGTCGACTACAATCCCTTAAAAAGGGAGAAACTGTCAGCATAAAAGGACCAGTTGGGGAATTTTGCTTAGCTGACTCAAACGAGACTCTTGTCATGATAGCTGGAGGCATTGGTATCACACCGCTCAGAAGTATCCTGACAAGCCTCGAGAAAAAGCGCGGAAACATCGGTACGATTATCCTGATCTACGGAAATGCGAACAGAGAGGACATAGCTTTCAGAGATGAATTGGGAAATATAAAGCTTCCCAATTACCATCTGGTCCATGTTTTATCTGACACCACAGGCATGGAAAACGCTTATCAAGGATTTATAAACGCTGAAATAATTGCAAAAGAAGTTCCCGAAAGCAGTCATGCCCAATATATGGTCTCAGGTCCCCCGGTCATGGTTGAGGCGGTAAAAAAAGCCTTAGCCACGATTGATGTCACAGAAGAACAGATTCGTACCGACATATTCCTGGGCTATAGTTGAAGGGCTATATAAATGATTTTTTCAAACTCTTACGCATCTTTAGATGAGATTTTTTATGAAAGAACCCGGCCTGTACCGGTTCAGAACCCCCAGCTTTTTTTATGGAATTCCAGCCTGGCTGAAGAGCTGATGCTTGCAGATGAATTGCAAAACGATTCACTTGCCCGATCACAAGCTTTTTCAGGAAATTCCATTATACCCGGATCAGAACCCATTGCGACTGCGTATGCAGGACACCAGTTTGGCAGTTTTGTTCCCCAACTCGGAGATGGTAGAGCCCATCTTCTCGGAGAGGTATTAGATCAATGCGGGCAAAGGAGGGACATTCAGCTCAAAGGTTCCGGTCGCACTTCATTTTCCAGAGGGGGTGATGGTCGTTGTGCCCTCGGCCCCGCTGTGCGCGAGTTCATCATGAGTGAGGCCATGCAAGCTTTAGGTGTGCCCACAACCCGCTCTCTGGCAGTTGTCACAACAGGAGAGACGGTTTTTCGTGAGACTCCATTACCCGGGGCGGTCTTGACGCGGATTGCCGCAAGTCATTTACGGATTGGGACTTTTCAGTTCTTCGCAGCTCGAGGTGATCATCAAGCGCTCAAGATTCTAGGCAACTATACTATTAAACGGCACTATCCAGAGTTACAGGAAGATGGCCAGAATCAATATATTGTGCTTATTAGTAAGATCATCGAAAAACAGATTCAACTAGTCGTTGAATGGATGCGAGTCGGTTTTATTCACGGGGTCATGAATACTGACAACACAGCCCTTTCCGGGGAAACTATCGACTATGGCCCTTGTGCCATGATGGGGATTTATGATCCAGAGACCGTTTACAGTTCGATTGATACGTTCGGTCGCTATGCCTTTGGCAATCAGCCGGCAATCACCCAATGGAACATCGCCCGATTGGCTGAATGTCTGTTGCCGCTCATCAATATTGACAAAAATAGAGCGGTAGATCAGGTCGAACCCGTTATTGCAGAGTTCTCAGCCCAGTTTGAGAAAGAATATTTGAAAATGATGGGAAAGAAGCTGGGTCTGACATTTTTTAAGCCGGAGGATGAGAAACTAATAGTTTCTCTACTGAACCGACTCAAAGAAAGGCGCTTAGACTACACGGTCACTTTCGACCTCCTGACCAAATCTTTGCTCTCTGAAACTGTAGCTTCTCAGATGAGTAATCAACTTGGGGAGAATTTTGACCTTTGGCAAAAACGCTTAAGCGAACAACCCTTAGCGGCTCAAGAAGTACAGGAATTGATGCGGCAAAACAATCCTGTAGTAATCCCCAGGAACCATCATGTTGAAGAGGTAATTCAAGAGTGTGAGCAGAGCGGTAAGGCTCGGTCGGCCGAAAAATTTCTTCAAGTCCTGCGTTCTCCCTATGAAGAGCTAGCCCAAACATCCGCGTATCAAGACCCACCGAGTGACGGTGATAAGGGTTATCAGACTTTCTGCGGAACTTGAAAAAGGCCTTTTAAACATGCAACTGTTTCATTGGTTTGCCGATCGACGTCGAAAGCGACTCACTGATCTCCCTTTTCCGGCTTTGTGGGAGGAGATTATCAGGAGAAACGTCGCGCACTACTGCATGCTGGATGATGACGAACGGGCTCACCTGCGAGCCTTGATCCAGGTGTTTATCAATGAAAAAACTTGGGTCGGCTCTGGCGGCTTAAAACTTAACGATGAGATCCGGGTCACGATCTCCGCTCAGGCCTGCCTGCTTCTCTTAGGCCTGAACCATAACTATTATCAGAATGTAGAATCGATCATTGTCTATCCTGATACAGTTGTCCCCCCTCAACGTAAACCAGGTTTTTTTGAAAATACAATTGCACTAGCCGAGCCCAGTAGACCCATTATCGGACAGGCCATCCATCGAGGACCCGTTATTATTGTTTGGGATGCAGCCTTACGCGGGGGCCGTCAACCTGGGTTAGGCTATAACGTTGTTTATCACGAATTTGCCCATAAAATGGACATGCTCGATGGTACTGCAGATGGTACACCTCCACTGCGCGACCGGGCAGAATATGATGATTGGGTCGAAATATGCTCACGTGAATATCTTCGCCTTAAAGATGACACTCAAAAAGGTAAGAAATCATTCCTTAATGCTTACGGCGCGACTAACGAAGCTGAATTTTTCGCTGTTGCTACAGAGCAATTCTTTGACCAGCCGCAACTAATGGTTAAGCATACTCCTGATCTTTATCGGGTGTTAAAGGAATACTACCGCCAAGATCCTTTTGCGCGCACAGCTCGGAATTACTGCAGCAACGAGTGATGAGAAATTTGGTTCAAGTGTTATCCAGACCATCCAGAGGACTTCCCAATGTCTCAAAATTTGTACTCATCACATGCGTATAGATCATGGTTGTCCGCACGTCCGCATGCCCTAAAAGTTCCTGCACTCGCCGGATATCCTTACCGGCTTCGAGCATATGGGTTGCAAACGAATGCCGGAGTGTATGCGGACTGACCCGCTTATTTATGTCAGCCTTTCTCGCGGCATTTGCCACCGCTTTCTGTAAACCCGTCTCATGAATGTGGTGCCGCCTAAATTTTCCGCTTATTGGATCTCTTGAGCAACCCTTGGCTGGGAAAACCCATTGCCATATCCACGATTTCCCAGCCCCGGGAAACTTATTTGCCAAGGCATGCGGCATGTAGACATCCGCGCACCCCTCCTCCAGATCCTCTTCATAAAGCTTTCGAACTCTCTTGAGATGAAAGCGCAAATCATCCTGTATGGTCTTTGGCAAAACCGTTGCCCGCTCCTTTCCTCCCTTACCGTCCCGCACAATAATTTGATGATTTTCAAAATCAACATCCTTTACTCGAAGCCGAACACATTCCATCAGTCGTAAGCCGGCACCGTACAAGATTTTCGCCATCAGTTCATTGGTTCCGTTTATATGTTGAAAAAATCGACTGATCTCCGACTGGCTCAACACCGTCGGCAAGCTTTTTGGCTTTTTTGAACGAGTTGCATCTATTTGATCGTTAAGCGGCATATCTAAAACATGTTTGTAAAGAAACAGAATTGCATTAAGCGCCTGGTTCTGGGTTGAAGAAGCCACATTCCGGTTAACCGCCAGATGACTTAAAAAACGTTCGATCTCCGGTTTACCCATTTCCCGAGGATGGCGGGTCCCATTGAAACGAATATAATCCAATATCCATTTTACATAGGTTTGCTCTGTCCGAATTGCGTAATGATGATAGCGCATTACCTCCCGCACTTGATCTAAGAGCTTACCCGGTTTTGGGCGAAATCTTTCCTTTACATGCTCTCTTTTATATGCCATATTAAATTTTCCCTGTATATCCCTAAACATTCTGCATTACGCACCAATATAGCATATTATAAAGAACATATATAGTGTTAATATACAGATTTTTTTCTGTTTAAAAATTTCGTTCGGCTGCAGAGATAAGAAAATGCAAAAACTCGATTCGTTAACATTGCCAGATATCCTTCCGCATGAAAAAGCTATAAAATCTTGGGGACAGAATATCCACAACTATGAGCCAGAATTTTGGGAATTTTTCTATGATATCAATAAGTATCTTAAAAATCTAGCTCAAGAAAAGTTAAACGAACGATACAAAATATTAAGTAGAAACCTGCATGTGCTAACTAGCCCTGAACGACATGTCATTCCAATTAACTCCTTTTTAAGTTCATGGTATTGGTATCAAAAGGAGCATCAGACAAGATATGAATTTCTGCTAAGAGGAGTGCCCTTGCCAAACTCACCACCACAACCAAGAACGCCAATAAAAAAGCCTTTTAGACCAAAGGGGCCTAATTCATGTGATATTATTTTCAGATATGGTGAGCTGAAATACATGAAATCTTTTGTTGATAAAGGAATAATTCGAATTAGTCCAGCATCAGAATACAAAGATGGTAATGCCTCTGATCCAAGAACAGACGATGAAATGAATAAACATCGTTGGGAGTTGGGAGATCAAATCAAAATAACAACTCCAGACGGTAAAGAACGTTCAATTATAGGCGATTTGAAAAGAACTGTTTCAACTTCAAATAACTATTACACACTCTGTTGCTCTTGTGATTTTGAGCCAATAATTTTCGAAGAATTTAACTACGATTCTTGTGTAGTTATCAAAAACCCTGGAGAGTTTGCTAATCGACTTGAAAAAGCAGCAAAAAAACAATTGCCGGTGCCGGGTTGGTATTTTCATCACAATCCCATTGAATATTTTGACCCTCATGTCACAACTAAGAATCAATATTCTAGCGCTACGATGAGTAAAGATTTCTCGTATGCTTACCAAATGGAGTACAGATTTTTGTGGGATCCGCTAAATAATGGGAATGCTGAAAAACACATAAAGGTAAATCTTGGATCTTTAAAGGATATTTGCGAATTGTACGTATTGAATTAACGACGTAGCCAAAAAGCATCCACCAGACGGCAAGAAGCGAGGCAAGCTTGGGCGGCCCTCTGGTAAAGCAGGGCGTTCGGCAGTAAAGTATAGGGAAGGAAGAAAACACAACTCATAAGCTTGAGTAAAGTTATAGATTGAAAGTAAATGGCACTTATTGTGGAATCGAATCAAGCATAGTTGACATTTACGTTACATCTTTAATCAACGAAAAGTCAAAAACATATAAATTGGCAGAGGTAACATTAAATTTCGTGAGATTATATCGTGAACAAAATCAATTCTCAACTTTTTGCCAAATTAGGACAAAGTGACCCTTGAAGAAAATCATCCTATTAAATTGTATTCTAATCCTGTTGCCCCTTTCTGCTTTTGCTGGCACGGTCAATGTACCCGGCGATCAACCAAATATTCAAGGCGGCATTGATGCGGCGGTGGATGGCGATATCGTCTTGTTGGCTGATGGAACTTATATGGGAGCCGGGAACTACAATATTGATTTCAATGGTAAATTTATCACTGTTAAATCAGCAAAAGGACAAGATGGTTGCAT
>Ga0307990_1000215_pt1 | contig 55809 bp, 52 predicted proteins | sample EllFjometagen129_FD_203168 | JGI IMG/M metagenome (GOLD analysis project Ga0307990, IMG submission 203168) | Marine microbial communities from Ellis Fjord, Antarctic Ocean - #129 | ecosystem: Environmental > Aquatic > Marine > Unclassified | place: Southern Ocean | collected 2014-10-08
GAAATATGCTTTGATGTTCCAGGCTTTCAGCCTGTGATAATAAACCCAATAAACATCACCGAAGATTTTTGCTACTCCGTTTTAGGGGCAAATTAAACAAGAGCAGCCACCAAGGCACTACATTTTTTCCTGAGAGAAAAAAGCCTTTCAGGGAAAAAACAGCAGCAAAAATATCGTTAACATGTTAGCGTTAGTGGTTTTTTAAGAGCCTAAGTAGTGTCCATCCATAAACTCGTAATCCACCGCATACCCCTCTTCCCGAAAGCTTTCGGGATCCCTGGAGGGGAGAACCAGCCAACGCATTGGCAGCGAGGGATTTCCCCTTTAGGGGATTAAGGGGTTGCGCTGGCAAAATCAGAAAAGAGCTGACTTTATAGACCGACCCTAAGTAGAAGCCTTACTTCTTTGGTTCATCCGCCCTGCTGAAAAGTAATAATACTATTTTTGCCCCTTCAAAATTTTAAACAGGGTTTATGGTTTTCAGCAGCATCGTCTTTTTATTTATTTTTTTCCCTACATTTTTGCTGGTTTATTATCTAATCCATCCAAAATTCAAAAACTATACAATCCTGCTGGCAAGCATTTTTTTCTATGCCTGGGGAGCGCCCGATTTTATTTTCATCGTTTTGGTATCGATGATCCTGAATTTTTTCACTGTAAAGGCGATGCATCAAACAAGCCGCGTTGGCTTAAAGCAAATCCTTTTGTCTGTTTCGGTTCTCATCAACCTGGGTTTATTGCTATATTTTAAGTATGCCAATTTTTTTATCGAAAATGTAAACGACCTGATACTAAACCTTGGATTAGGTTCGGAAGTCGCCTGGACAAAAGTTGCTTTGCCCATCGGCATCTCCTTTTTTACCTTTCAAAGCCTGACCTATTCGGTGGATGTATATCGCAAAGTACACGAACCTTTGAAAAAAGCCACCGATTACATCCTTTATATTTTAATGTTTCCGCAACTGATTGCAGGCCCCATCGTGCGCTTCAACTGGATTGCCGATCAGATTACCCATAGAAAAGAAACAAATGATGACCGCCTGCTTGGGTTTTACAGGTTTGTGATTGGGCTGGCAAAAAAGGTTTTAATTGCCAACGTGATGGGCGCCGAGGCCGACCGTATTATGGCAGTTGACGCAGCTACAATCGACTCGACCACTGCATGGATAGGAATTCTGGCCTACACCTTCCAGATATATTTTGATTTTTCCGGATATTCGGATATGGCCATTGGTATTGGGCGGATGATAGGTTTTACCTTCCCCGAAAACTTTAACAACCCTTATGTTTCGCGCAGCATCACCGAATTTTGGCGCAGGTGGCACATTACCCTCGGTAGCTGGATGCGCGACTACCTTTATATTCCCCTGGGCGGAAACCGTGTAAAAACCCAGCGCAGGCTCTACTTTAACCTGTGGTTTGTATTCCTGGTTTCGGGGCTATGGCACGGTGCCTCATGGAACTTCGTAATCTGGGGCGCTTACCACGGCCTCTTCCTCATCCTCGACAAAATTTTCCTGCTCAAACTGCTCGAAAAGTCAGGTAAGGTATTCAGTACGATATTTACGTTTTTCGTTGCCATGATGGGTTGGGTGGTTTTTAGGATCGAAAGCTTCGACACCGCCATGATCTTTTACGGAAAATTATTTGCCTTCGATTTTGGCGGCATTCCATTTTATGACAACCCCGAAGTTTATGCAATACTAATTGTGGCTGTGATGTTCTCATTTATCACCGTTTCAAAAGCCGGATTAAAATTGCAGGATTTAGTGTTTTATGCCGATTACACCGAAAAACGGAAAATTATAATGTTTGTATTGGTGGTGATTTTGTTGGTGCTTTCGGTGAGCGCCATAACTACTTCGGGCTTTAACCCTTTTATTTATTTTAGATTTTAATGACAAAAACGGCCGCGACATATAACTCCTCCAAAATTTTGTTTTTGCTTTTGATGGCAATGATCTGGATTCCTTTATTGCAAATGCAGATGAGCCTGTTTGGGGAACGGAAGCTTGATGGTGCCATCGAAGTTATCGAAAAAACTCCACTTACCCAGGCTTCATGGTTTGATGAAAGCTTTCAGGCAGAGGCCGAAAAATACCTGAATCAAAACTTCGGATTCAGAAATACAATGGTTCGGATTTACAATCAAATGGCTTTTTGGTTGTATGAAAAAACAACCGCGAGAAATGTGGTTGTAGGCAAGGAAAACTATTTGTACGAAAAAAATTATATCAATGCCTATTACGGCAGGGACTTTATTGGTGATTCGCTAATCAGGGCACGCGTGCAAAGATTGAAATATTTGCAGGATACCCTGGCAGCTTCCGGAAAATTGCTTTTTGTAAGCATTGCACCAGGCAAAACGCAGTTTTACCCCGACTATATCCCCAATCATCTCCGGGGTGAAAAAAGTATAACCAACTACGAAAAGTTTTTATCCATCGCTGAGGCCTCAGGGCTGAATGTGCTCGATTTTAATGCCTGGTTTCTTCAAATGAAGGATACCTCGCGTTATCCATTGTATCCGAAAACGGGCATCCATTGGAGCCATTACGGGATGAACCTGTATTTTGATTCCATCTCAAAATACATCGAAAAACATAAGAATGTGGATATTCCTGATTATTTAGTATCCGATTACAAGCTTTCTACAAATTACCAAACCCCCGACAGGGATATCGAAGATGGCATGAACCTGCTTTTCCCCATATCCAACTTCCCCTTGGCCTATGGCCACGACACCGTAATGACCGCGGGCAAAACAAAGCTTAAAGCAATGGTAGTTTCCGATAGTTTTTTTTGGGGACTTTATGGTAAAGGTTTAATGTATTGGGTTTTTAATGATGGTGAATTTTGGTTTTATAATCGCGAAATTTTTCAGCCCTCGAACACAAGCTATTCATTGGCTGCCAACGTTGATGTTCATAATGAAATTATGGAAAAGGATGTGATAATGCTGCTCACCACCGATGCCAACCTCCGGCAATTCCCCTGGGGTTTTGATGAAACTGCCTGGGAAGTAATTATTGACTATGATCCTATGGCCTCAGAGAAACGACAAAAAGAGATTGAGAGCTATGTGCTATATATCAAATCACAAGCAGAGTATATGGATATGATTCGTGAAAAGGCACTTGCCAAAAATATTTCTGTAGATTCCATGCTTAAGCGTGAGGCCATTTATATTTACGAGAAGAAACATAATTAAATTTAAAATCCAACATTTAACATCATGAACCCCTAAGCCTCAGGCACGAAAAAACCTTTGTTTTCCTTTTACCCATCCTAACTTGGACAAGCCAAAACCAAACAAGGTGATCATGTAAAATTTATGGTGTATTCCTGTTTTGGTTTGTCCAAGTTAGTCGGCAAAATTTATAAATGCATATTTTGCAATTAAGAGCTTTATTATTCATCTTCCTTTCATATTAACGTCAATGCATTTTAAATTTTGCTTGGGTACCTTATCTCTAATATTCTGCCAAAAAAATGGTAGTTTCTTTTGGGATTGGATACTGATTCCGAAAGCTTTTGGGACTGTAAACCGAAGACTGTGAAGCGAAGACTCAATAAAGCCTTTCCACTAAATACGCAGTAGTACCTAAAAATATGGGTAACTCAATTTAAGGGAATAATTCCTGCAACTATCGGGGCTAATGGGAATTCGATGAATAATTTTGGATATTTGGCAGTATCTATACTTCAAGCTTTATCGTTATTCAAAATGTGCTTAACGGTTGGCGAGTATGGCTCGCAGCCGTTCACTTGCATAAAGTTTATTAAAGATTCGTGTGTTTCCTTTTCTATTCATTTCTCCAGATAAACGCTAAGCGGCTGTGGGCCATGAATTGCTGTTGGCGAACGTAGTTGACTTTTTCAATCAAACTAATTGTAAATCAAAATCCCTTTTTGTGAGCTTAATTTTGTTGTTTGATAATAAATCAAGAGTTTTCCTAATGTGCAATGCCTTGTCGTGCTTTATAAATGTGGGGATTAAATCATCCAGTTTAATCTTTAAAAGTCGGTTTATTACAACAATATCTTCCTTTGAAAATGGCCTCAGTCCATTGACCAATTCAGATGTGTATCCTGTTCTGTGTCCCAAAATCTTTGCAAGATCATTTTGTTTTAGTCCGAATGTGTTTAATTGTTTTTTTATCAACTCTCTTCTTTTATTATAAAATTCATTTTCGGCCTGGACCAACGATTCGGCCAAATCACTTGCTATTATTTGATTGTCGGTAATTGAATTCTCATTTGCCCAATTGTCATGCTCGTACTTTTTAATCAGGCCACGAAGATGTGTCCGAATTACCTTATACGATTCGTCCTCCTTTATAAATACCCTAAGTTTCAAATAAATAGAGGTTGCCCTTTCATATTCTAACTCGCTTATTAATGAGTCTAATTTCTGGATATTATGTATTGCTAACTTTTCCATTTAAATCAATTTTTGATTTCTTAACCATTTTTCAATTGTCGTTTTATTACCCTTAAATGTTTTGTGATATTCATCATGCGAACCAGCCCAAAGAACTACAGCCTCGTCATCCTCAAAAACTATCAAAATCATCGTGCGGTGAATATTAATGTCGAAAAAGCAGAACCCATCACTATGTATGCAATCGGCATCGGGTCTATATTTTTTTATGTCAGTCTTCGTTGTCCACTCTGCATTTTCAATATCTAATATCAACTTGTCAACAGCACTTAGTAGCTTGAGGTTGCCACGATTTTTTCTTTTAAGCTTAATCAGTTTATTTTTCTGTAATAATTCCAATTTCAAAATATTTTCTTAGCACAAAGGTAGCTCAAATGTTTCATTAATAATAGAACTAAATTCTAAAGTATTTTTATTTGTTTAGTATCCAGTTATCGTTTTTCTATGTTCGCTAACGTTTCGCAAATATGGCACTCAGCTACCCACTTACATGATGGTTTTTAGTGATTCATAAGTTTCCTTTTCTATTCATTTTTCCAGACTAACGCTAAGCGGCTGTGTGCCATGATTTGCTTTTAGCTACAGCCATTTTATTCGTTCAGTCGTGTTTCAATGTCCATTCGTTGATGTAGAATTCTGATAATTTCAATTTCTTCGTTTTTTCGGTTAATTTTATAAAAAATGAAATGCGATTTTATTCGAGAACGAAAATATCCTTTCCTCACATTGCTATAATCCTCTCCGGATTTCGGATTTTCAGCGAGATATTCTATTTCATCCAATATCAAGTTGAAATATCTGTCAGCTTGTTCTACTGACCAAATCTCAAATGTGTAAAGCCAGATATTTTCAATATCCTGACTTGCTTTTTGACTGATTTTATATTTCATTATTCAGTCAAATGTTCTTGGTGAAGTTTTTTTAGAAAAGTTATTCGGTCAAAATCTATTAGAAAACCCGACTTTTCACCTTTTTTCAGTTCTTTTATAAGTTCCGCTTTTTTAGATTCTTCGTATTCAAACATTCTCAAAGCAGCTCTCACAACTTCACTTGCAGAAGAATATTTTCCTTTTTTGATTTGCAGGTTTATGAAATTGTCAAAATAATTACCTAACAGAATTGATGTATTTTTAGCCATAACTTTAAGTTTTTTACAAAAATACCAATTCTTGGTATGTTCTCAAAATTAATTTTCAGGTTTCGTTCAGACTGGTTGTAGCAATAACCTTCCGCAAATATGGCCCGTAGCCGTTCACTTGCAGGAAGGTTTCTAATGATATGTATGTTTCCTTTTCTCCCGATGACTATCGGGACGGGATCATTTTCCCAGATTAACGCTAAGCGGCTGTGTGCCATAATTTGCTGTTGAAGGCTTTTTTTTAATCCCAACTTGGATACTGTTCAGGAGCTTTGCCATTAATTTCTATTATTTCAATATCAGGGATTTCATTTGTTTCTTTTTTTATAACTTCAATTTTTTCAAGTACAATCGAAAATTGCCAGTTATCTCCATAATCGAAAGTAAAATTCATCATATCATTTATTTTAATTGGTAAATCACCAATTAGAATATCTTCTGTTGTTGGATATTCTGCATGGCTTATTTCAGGTGCACCATTAAAAGTTAATCTATAGCCAAATGATGACATAAACGTAACATCATATAAATGGTCGAAATCAAAATCAAAGGACTTCAATATCCTATAACATAAATCATCAAGTGAACTGCGGTAATCAACTTTATAAATTCGCCATGCCTTTCCAAGATTTGCTTTAAAAAAATAAATCCCGGGTCGATTTTCTATATCTATTTTTAAACGCCGGGAAAATTCAGGAATCTGTTCAGTAATTTTATCTGCAAATCTATGATTCCGGGCCACTGCATCAATATCTCCAACAACAAATCTACAGTCATCACTATGCTCACCATCACCTGATGTTGAGAAGTAACAATAGCTTCTTAATTTGTTAATTATATCCCATTTTTCAATCATGAAATTTTTAGATTGGAATGATTTAATATTCCAACCTTGATTTTCAAGCTGGGGAGCATTTTCAATATCAATCAAGCCAAACATATTAAATGTAATTAGAATAGTCTTGTATTGATACATATTAAAAAAATATTCATCGCTTTTATTTATGTCCCATTTCCTTTTTTTCCCAGCTATTATCCTCATAATCGAGTCAAATTCAAAAACCCCATCCCTTTCATTTATTGGTTCAAAAGTGAAATTTGTAAAGGTTAGCGAGAACAAGCTAAAATACTTATCGACATCTGAAAATTGTTTCCATTGTTCCAGCATCTTTTGATTTACCCTCAGGTATTTCTTTTTTCCCTTTATTTCATCTTCCCTAAGCCCGCTAAAACTAAAAAGAATAAATAATGATAATACATTTGGGAAACTTTTTATCAATGGACGTTTCAATCGTACCGGAATCAACCTTAAAATAGTTTCGTTAACTATGATTGCAGAGGCCATTGATAAAATACCGCTCTTTGATAGCTCTAACAGACCGTCATTTGCCATATCAATAAATTTATCAAAATCCCGCACTATTGACGAATTTTCAATTATGTCTTTATAATTATCGTCAAATTGAAATCTAATTATTTCTTTACTAACTTTCATAAACAAAAAACCTTTCTATACTAATTATTATATAATCAACCTTACGAGGGTTGTGACTAATTTAAAGCAATTATTCAAAAGCGTTCGGGATACGATCAATTATTATGAGTACCCGAATTGCCTACAACGTTCTGCAAATATGGCCCGCAGCCGTTCACTTGCCGGAAGGTTTTTAGTGATTCATAAGTTTCCTTTTCCAATCATTTTTCCAGATGACCGCTAAGCGGCTGTGGGCCATGAATTGCTTTTATGTGCTTAATTTATTCATTTTTGATTTCATGTACTTTTTATTTGTCTAATAAAAATGTTTTCCCATTTTCTTTATAAACAGGTTTCCAACCATATCCAGCAGTCATGTACTGAAACCCTTCAATATATTCTTCTTTTTGATTTCTATTACCCAACAATTTTCTTCCTGAGCAAAAGCTTGGATGGATATTATTAGTCCCATTAATAAAATAAAAAGTCTATTTGTCATATTTTTCAATTTTGCGCATAATGTTCCACAAATATGGCTCGCAGCCGCCCACTTGCAGGAGGGTTTTTAGTGATACGTATGTTTCTATTTCTCCCGATGACCGCTAACCGGCTGTGAGCCATGCTTTTTGAGCCATTGTTACATCACGTTCTTTATTCTGTGATCAAATCATTTAAAGTATAATTTTGATATTTTTTTGTTTTGGTTTTGTTTAGTTTCTTCAATTCATTTTTTGCCTGTATTTTTATCCAAATCATTGGGTCAATTTTAAATATACTTCCAAATATTAAAGCTAATTCATAATTTATTGGACGCTCTCCGATAATTAATTTGCTTAAGTTTGACGGATTAAGTCCAATATAGTTGGCAAACTTATTTTGGCGAATATGCAAAGTTTTTAAATACAACTTTAGGAATTCTCCTGCTAACTTAATATCATGTCCTTCTGATTTTAAATAATCTTCCATTTTATATTTAAGGGCTAACAATTCTATCTTCCGTTTTTGTTCAATTGTTTGATCCTTTGATTTGTTTAATAAAATTTCCTGGAATTTATCAAAACTATTTGTTCCTACATCCATGCGATTAGTTAAAGCACCATTCGTTGGTTCTATTTGGTTATTATTTTTCATGACCTTTTTTATAAATATTTATTAATCAATTTTTCGCCTGCTTCTGAATCTATAAACATTCGTTGTCCAAGAGCCAATGTTGCACCATATTTAGTAGAGTACCATTTAATCAAATTTGTCTTGGAAACAAAGGTTAAATAACCTTTATAACTACCTTCAATTTTGAAACTTTCTCTACAGGCAAAAGCAATTAAGCAGCCAGCTACATAATCATATCTTTTTTTATTCCTTCCGATATTATGGGGTGCAATTTCAACTGTGTCCATAATTAACATCCCACTTTCAACCTTTAAATGCAAAACCCCTTCAATACTTTGTGGTAACTCAATGGTTTTCAGAATAAATGTTTGGGTGTTTTGTTCTTGAACTAATTGTTTCCAATTAAAACTCCACCCATCTTTTTTTAATGGTACATTTTTTCTTTCTACAGCAACAATGTCTGCTTCAATAAGTTTTTTGCTTTTTGTTTCTAAAATATATACCATTTGTCAAAAAATAATTCAACTGTAAAGATAGTAACAAATTGTCATAATTGTATAATATTTATTTAAAATATTATCAAATGATACAATGTCTGTTAGTGATTTTTTTTGCATTGGCTACAACGTTCCGCAAATATGACCCGCAGCCGCCCGCTTGCAGGAAAGTTTTTAGTGATTCGTATGTTTCTATTTCTATGCATTTTTCCAGACGAACGCTAACCGGCTGTGTGCCATGCTTAGTTGTTAGCATCTGTTACTATTTCTTTTTTGAATCCATTATGTATCATTTAGGCTCTTAAAAAACCACTAATGCTAACATGTTAACGATATTTATGCTGCTGTTTTTTCCCTGAAAGGCTTTTTTATCTCAGGGAAAAACGTAGGCTCTTATTATAAGATTATCATCAATACTATTGAGATTACTGTAAGAACAGCAGCTATAATTATGCCCCATTTTTGCCAATTAAATGACTTTTGAGCTAATTCATTACTATCATTAATTTTTGTCGTATTTTCTTTGCCAACAGAAACTTGACCACTATTATTGGGAATATCTCCAACTTGAATTTTATCTCCCATAATTAATTCATTTTTTACATTGGTAGTGCTATTTTGTATTTGCTCTTTCTTGGAGTTTTTAAATAGAGTTTTAGTAGGAATAGCAAACTTTACATTTCCCCCTTTGTTTTCCAAGAAACCTTGTAATGCTTCTCCAATACTATTTACTTCAACGGTTTTGGTTTCAAAACTATCAAACTCGTTCATGTCATTATCCTTAAAGAAATCGAATAGTTCTTTTAGAAGTTCATCTAAATGTGTGAAAACGAATTGTAAGCAAAGAAAATCTGTATTGGTTTCCTTTCGAAAACTCAAATATTTTTGTTTATATTCCATTACTTGTGAAACATCTTCTGATATGAAATTTTCCTTAAAGTCTGAAATTGCAGATGAATTAGCATTCCAAATACTGTCATACGTATCGTCACCACTCCATATTTCCAATTCTCTTAATTTACTTGTAATTGGGTTGTATATGTTTAAAGTAATTGGTGTAAATTTTTCAGCTATTTGTAATTGAATTTTATCGTATTTTTGTTTGTTAATGTAATTATTGTTTGATTTTAATTCTTCTCTTTGGTTACCGAGAACTTTTAATTCATTGCACAGCGGAATATATTTCTCAATGTACTCGTCTTTATTTTTGTTTAAATAGTCTATAAAATCAAAAAGTGCCTGAATTTTTTTCGGTATCATATTATGTCCAATTTGATTTGTAAAAAATCATAATCCTTCTTAGTGTTTTTGCCATTTCTATTATGCTTTTGGTCTTTCAAATTTGTCATGTTGCTTCTTGTTTCTAATGGCTGCTAACTTGTTTTTATAACCCCTTTCTGCCGCTTAACTGTGGTGAAATCGGTATAGTTAAACGACATTTTGTTTATTGTTTTCAATTGGCTTGTTTTCATTTTGTTTTGTGTTTAGTTTTTAAATTGCTTTCAAAATACATCAAATTGTGAATTGTTAAGTTTTTAGGCTGCCAAAGGTAGGTAAATATCTGTTTTAATTTAATGTATGAAGTGAGGATTTTTTTCTTCGAACTAAAAATTGCCTGAAAATTCCAATTAAATCAGAGTGATGTACTTTACGGAAAATTCAGCAATCGATGCAATATCTTCCATAACATTTATATGTACAAGCATCTGTGGCATGAAGCAATAGCTATTCTTGATGGCAAGTTGTTTTTTTATACAGTTTCTTTTTGTTTTGGTTTTACCCTTGCTTTTCTTTGCTTATTTCGTTTGAAATATTCACTTAATTTTTTTTCTTCTTCTTTGGTCAAGGGCTCTTGTCCACCAATAAAGTCAACGTCTAATTCTTTAATATTTCTTTTCGTTTTCATTTTATTTTGTGTTTCATCTTATAAATATTACCCAGATTTATCAAATGGTGAATTGTTAAGTTTATAGTTTGCCAAAGGTAGATAAATATCTGTTTTAATCGAATGTATGAAGTGATAATATTTTTTTCAACTAAAAATTGCGTGAAAGTTCAAGTTGAATCGACATTGTACGGCGTATGGATAATTCCTCCATATTTAATAAGATGGGATGGGTTTTTTGCCGGCGGGAAAAGGATAGGTATTTATTGATCGATAGCATTGTGTTCATCAGAAATTGGTTGATAGGATATTATATTGTAGAGTATGAACAATATGGAGAAGACAGAGCCAAATATGGTGAAAATACACTCCAGGAATTATCTGCCCGCCTCAACAATAAAAGCTTTTCTTACAGGAGTTTGAAGCTTTACAGGCAATTTTACAATTGCTATCCTGAGATTGGGCAATCACTGACTGCCCAATTCAAAAATGAAATCAGGCAAGCAATGATTGCCCAATTTAACAAGATTACACTGCCACCGTCCGAATTATTGTTGTCTGATAAAAACGAGATTCTTCAGACGATGTCTGAAAATTTAACAAATGAAGCAACAATTTATAGAATTGCAATTAGAAGAAGATAATGATTAAAAGTTGGAGTAAGAAAATAAATTAGAATAGTTGATCCCGGATTTTTGAGATCAAGCTTTTTTTTGGAACTACAGCAAAAACGATTGGATAAAAGTGTTCTTTTTAGGTATTACTGCGAATTTAGTGGAAAGTAAAATATTAATCATGAGTAGTAAAATAGATTTCTCAGTCCCCGAAGTGTCGGGGCAGGCTGCAAACTCCTACTAATGACAACTATTTGTAAGGTGTTAAAAAACAGACCTCTCAGTCGCAAGCTCCTTCGAGGTGACATCGCTTCCGCAATAGTTGTGGGAGGAGGGGAATCGGGCGCTTCGCGCCCGATTCCCCTCCTCCCAATTAACCCATGGACGGGGTCATTTCGACCAAAAAACGAAGCGAAGCAAGTTTTGCCGGGAGAAATCTATTTAAACTTGTCATTTCACTTTGAGGCCACTTTTTCGGGGGCTTGGGACTCGAAATGACAGGGCTTTGGCGGGTTTGTTGGGGTGGTTGAAAGTTGGCGCTTCGCGCCCACTTTCAACCACCCCTTGTGGAGTCCTATCCTTGTCTTTTCGAACCGCCAACTGGCGGTGAGAAATCTGTTTACGGTGATAGTAATTATTTACATCCACGAAAATGGTAGTAGAACCTCTTTTCATAATCCCTCAACCCACTCAGCAATGGTGTTGCTGTATTGGGGATTTATAATTTTCCGTAATTTCGAATCATCAAAAACCGTGTCATCCGATTCAAGTTTCAGGGTCAAAGCCGGCCATTCTGTAAACTTTACTCCTACCCCATATTTTTTGGCAACAAGTTCCGCAACCTCAAGCAAACTTAGGTTTTCGCCGCCAAGGTTAAAGATTTCATTTTTGGATTTTTCGCTTTGGATGGCCTTGATGATGATAGACGAAACATCAGAAGCGTGGGTAAAAGTCCGCCCTATCTTACCATCCCCGAAAAGGGTAATGTCTTCGTCATTTTTGGCTTTGCTGATAAAAAACCCCAGGGTTCCATACGAAAACCGGTCATCAAATAAATTCCCGTAAGTCACACACATTCTAAAAACGGTATAATCAATCCCGAAGGCATTGTGGTACATCCATAATATATTTTCTGCATTTAGCTTATTGAGGGCATAAATGGTTTTACTTTCTTTGGGGTCGTCTTCCGTTAGCAAGTGATTTTTCTCACCTTTATACACCAGTCTTGTGGAAGGATAAACCAACCTTGCCCGGCAGCCTGATTTTCGCATCCAATCAAGGAGGTTCAATAATCCTAACTCGTTTACCGAGATGAACTTTTTATAATCATCAAAGCCCGCCGATGTTCCGGTGAGGCCTGCGAAAAGGAAGATAAAATCCACATCAGGATCAAGCTTATCAAAGGCATTTTCGGAGGTAATATCGATTTGCTTATAGTTTGAAATTGCGGAAGATGCCCGGGCTTGAATATCGAAGTTGGCATTTTGAAATCCTTCTTTTTCGAGATGATAGGCCAGGTGCTTCCCAAGGTACCCGTTACTACCGATGAGGATGGATTTTTTTTGCATAATCATCAATCTTCGGTGTAATTTACTTTTTCGCCAACGATGTAAGTGGGACGGTTTTTTACATTTTCGAAAATCTTACCCACGTAAATACCCACCATACCCAGTATGGTGATCATCAATCCCGATAAAAACCAAAAGGAAAGAAAAGTACTCGTCCATCCCGAAACTTCAACATCCACCATAAAATACCTCACCACGAGCGCTATGGCAAAAACGGCTGTGATCACCGATATCAGCAATCCCAATTTTACCGTCAGGCGCAAAGGTTTATCCGAAAATGAAATGATGGTATCGAAAGCCACATTCAGCCTTTTCCTGAAATTATAGGATGATTTTTTACCATCGCTTCTTTCGGCATGTTCGATTTCGAGTGTGCTTAAGCGAAATCCCACCCAGTGAATCATGGTTGGATAGTAGCGGTAATAATCGGCCATGCGCCGCAAAGCATCCACAACCTTCCTGTTGTAAAGGGCAAAGTTAGCAACGGAGGCATCCTGCTTTGTATCGGTAAGGTAACTCAGGGTATTGTAAAACATTCGGGAATAGAATTTTTTCAGGAAATCGTCCTGCCTGTTTTGCCGGCTGGCCAGCACAATATCAAATCCTTCCCGTGCCTTTGCATAAAGATTTGGGATTTCCTCCGGGCGATCCTGCAAGTCGCAATCCAGCGTAACTACCCATTCGCCCCGGGCATGATCCAAACCACAATTGATGGCATATTGCTGCCCGAAATTTCGCGAATGTTGAATGCCAATAACCTTTGGATTTTTAGCGCAAATCTTTTTAATTTTATCCCATGAATCATCGGGGCCACAATCCTCAACCAGGATAATTTCATAAGCCTCGGTAATTTGGCTAACTGAAGTTATAATCCTGGCTACAAGCTCATCCAACAAAGTTGAGGCTCCATAAACAGGACTGATTACAGAAATATGAGGCTTGGTTTCCATGGGGTCAAAAATAGGAATTTTATGCAGAAAGTTTTCTGATATCGTCTAAAGCCTTGCTTTGGGCAAGCACCTCACCATAATGCTTTTCGTGATCGCCTTGGGTAATGGCGCGATAAAACTCTTTGAGCGATCCAACGAAATGATTGTCGGGTTCGATGGGAAACTCTTGCTTTTCGCCTTGCTTTTCGAGAATGATTACAGGACTGAAATCGAGCCTGGGGGTAAATGCGCGATCGACAAGAATTTTGCCCTTACTCCCCCAAATTTCGTAATTGGCCTGGTAAAAATGATCGAAACCAAAACTTATGTGGGCACTTATTCCGCTTCCGTTTTCCATAAAGGCTCCTCCATAAATATTGGTTCCTGTTGCAGGATCATATTTTAGGTTGGCCGCTTTTACTTCATAATCGTTACCTAAAACAAATTGAACTGCCCGAACGGTGTATCCGGCAGCATCAAGCAGGGCGCCACCTCCTACCGCATCATCGTACCTGAAATTATATTTGGGCAAAGGCGGAAATCCGAATTTTGCATAAAAGGCACGTGTTTCTCCAATCTCTCCCTTGTTTATCAAATCGAAAACAAATTGATGCTGCCGGTGATACTGAAACATGAAATCCTCCATCACCAGCAAATTATTTTCCCGGGCAAGGCCTATCATCTCTTTTGCAGAGTTATAATCGTAAGCAATAGATTTTTCGGCCAAAACGTGCTTTCCGGCCTTTAGTGTTTTTATAATCCATTCGTGGTGAAGACCGGTGGGCAAAGGCATATAAACAGCATCAATATTATTCCTGTCGAGCAGATTTTGATAACCCTCCACAGCTTCACATTTAAACTTATCAGCAAATAGCTTTGCCTTAGCCATGGAGCGACTGGCCACAGCCACGAGATTAAAATCTTCGACTTGTTGAATGGCCGGAATCATGGAACGCTCTGCAATAGCAGCGCATCCCATAACCCCGATATTCAGTTTACTCATCGCGTTTTATTTTGATATTTCTTAAGTCCCGAAAACTTTCGGAATCAGTTGACAGTTGGCATTCCACTGAGAACTGAGGACTTATTAGTGTCGATCTTTAAAGTCCGCTCTTTTCTGATTTTGCCCACCCTACTCCTCAATCCCCGCCAGCTGGCGGGGAGGCCCCTCGCTACCAATGCGTTGGATAGTCCTTCCGCCAACTGGCGGAGAGTTGGAGGGGTGTGTGGTGGATGGCGACTTTATGGACACACACTTACTATCAGCGATTGATCACGTTGTACTTGAAAATACAGTAAAACGCCCTCATACCATCTTTCCAGTTAATTTTCTTTCCTTCATCATAAGTTCTTCCATAATATGAAATACCCATCTCGTAGATCCTGAGGTTTGGAATGCGTGATATTTTCGCCGTAACCTCTGGCTCGAAGCCAAACCTTTTCTCATTCAGCTTTATGCTTTTAATTATCTCCGACCTGAACAACTTATAACAGGTTTCCATATCGGTAAGGTTGAGGTTGGTAAACATATTTGATACGGTGGTGAGTAGCTTATTGCCTATGCTGTGCCAGAAAAATAATATTCTATGCGGGTTGCCCCCCATAAACCTGGAGCCGTAAACCACATCTGCATTTCCTTCGAGCATGGGCTTTAAAAGGAGGTTGTACTCACGTGGATCGTATTCCAGGTCGGCATCCTGAATTATAATATAATCGCCCGTGGCCTCAGCTATTCCACGGTGCAAAGCAGCTCCTTTCCCCATGTTTATGGCTTGATTAAAAATCCGTAATGAAACTTTTGGATTATCAACCATAAATTCCCGGATGACTTCCACAGAATTGTCTGTGGAAAAATCATCAACAAGAATCAACTCTTTCTCAACATTGCTAATCAGTTCAACTTCCACTACCCGCTTTAAAAGTGTGGAAATTGTTTTACCCTCATTATAAACAGGAATTACAACAGATAATTTCTTCATCTGGTTCTCGAATACTCAAATTGATTAATAACTTTTTATTTCGAGTCGCCCAAAATAATTGGCATACCGTTTTTTGAATTACCAATCACAACTACTTTGGTGTTTGGAGATTTAGCAAGTTCCAGTGTTGCTCCAATACCTTTTTCCTTGAGGATTTTATCGGTAAGACTTTCGGAAAGTATTCTGTTGGCCACTGCCTTTCCTTCGGCATCTATACGCTGGCGTTCGGCTTCTTTTTGAGCTTTCTCCAGTTTAAATTCATATTCAAGCGATTCCTGTTCCTGCTTCAACTTGCTTTCGATAGCCTGTTTAATAGTAGGAGGCAGCACGATGGCCCGGATCAATATCCTGTTAACCTGGACAAATTTATCTGACAGGATTTTCGTAGTTTCATCAAAAATTTCGTCCTGAATCAAATCTCGCTTAGTCGAATAAATATCTTCGGGTGTGTATCTTCCGATAACACTTCTTGTTGATGCACGCAGACTGGGGATTACTATCCTCTGCACATAAGTTTGCCCGATTTTTCCGTGTAAAAAACCAAGTTGGCTATACTGAGGCTGATACCATACCGAAACATCCACGCTAATTTCAAGTCCATTTGATGAGAGCACGTTCATGGTTTCGGCAACTTCCTGCTGACGAACTTCGTAATCGTACATTTTGTTCCAGGGTGCTATAAAATGAAAGCCCTCTCCATAAGTATTTTCAGTATCAAGTCCCCCGCCAAATGTCTTGAATAATACGCCACCGTGGCCGGCTTCAATGGTTATTGTCATTCTGCTCCAGAATGCAATCAATACAATAAGAGCTACTACAATGATTGCAACAGGGACAATTTTTTTAAAATTCAATTCTTCTTGTGCCATTTTGTTTAGTTTAGATTTAATTTATATGTTAACAACGTAAATATTAATTTGTTGTTTTAACACGATTTCAAAGTTCAATTATTTCTTCGATATCCATTAAGCTTTTTAGTCCTTGCAAGAAAACTTTGACAATTAGATTTTTCAACAGTTTATTCACCCCATCCCTAAAGGGAGCAAACTGTTGAAAATCAGAACTCCCTTTAGGGTCGGGGTGAATTCTGATTTTCAACATTAATAGTTTTCTTGCAGAAACTATTTATTTTTATTCAGCCGGAGGTAGGGAAGCGTTATTTTACATTCAGTCCCTTCGCCAACTTTCGACTTCAGGATAAGTTCACCGTTCATCAATTTTAATAAATGTTTTACAATGGTCAACCCAAGCCCGCTACCGCTGTAATTCCTGTTGTACGAATCCTCGGCAGTAGTAAATGGTTCAAAAATAATTTGCTGTTTGTCATCAGGAATCCCAATACCTGTATCTTTTACAGTAAAGCAAAGCATATTATCAATCAATTCAAAGGATAATTCAACAAAACCCCTGTTGGTAAATTTAATGCCATTATCGATAAGAATGTGAAGCAATCTGGAAATTTTATCTGCATCACCCTTAAAGTAAATATATTTTGTATTTGAAGCGTTAATTTTAAATTGCACCTGATCGTTGTCAGGCATCGGATAATAATGTGTGTAATAAATTCTAATATCTTCAAACAAGCCTCCCAGCGAAACGGTGTCATTTTCAACATGAACCATTCCGGCATCAAGTGACGAAACATAAATTACATCCTTCACCTTTTCGAGCAATTCCTTACTGCTGGAATGGATGATTTTCATATACTCCAGCATTTCATCCTTACCGGCATCACTCAAAACGGAGAGTTCCGAAAAACCAAGTATTGCATTCAAGGGAGTTCTGATTTCATGCGAGATATTAGATATGAAAGTAGATTTCAAAGTTTGATATTCGACAGCAATTTTAGTGGACAATTCCAGCTTTTGTCTTAATAGTTCAACTTCTTCATTTTTATCCAATTCCATCTGCGACCCTGATACTATATGTTGCTGATCCTGCTTATCTTTCATTTAACTTAATCGTTTTAAAAATAAATTAATTCAGGCAGTTTGTCATAAATTTCCCGTGGCAAAGTACATAATAATTTCCGGGATTATTTCAAATCCCTGCTGTTATATTTAACTTAACATTTCTTAAGACAGCATTATTAAGGTTGGCATGGGATAATTCTACTTTTGCAAACGCATTGAAAATAAGAAAATAAGCAAATATTATGATAGATAATTCTCTTCCTGTTGATCAAAAATTTAGTAACATAGAAATCGGACAGCAAATCAAGTATTTAAACCTCCTTGCCAATCAATTCCCAACAATCCAATCTGCAAGCAGCGAAATAATAAACCTGGAAGCCATATTAAAACTCCCCAAGGGCACCGAACATTTCCTTTCGGATATTCATGGCGAATATGAAATATTCAGCCATGTGCTTCGCAACGGTTCCGGTGTAATCAGGTCGAAAATTGAAGAAGTTTTCAAAAATACCCTGCGCAAATTTATTAAAGACGAACTGGCAACTTTGATTTACTATCCCGAAGAAAAACTTAACCTGATTAAAAAGCAGGAAAAAAACATTGAAGAATGGTATGCTGTAACCCTGCAACGATTAATTGAAGTAACCCGAACCACTGCATCAAAATACACCCGTTCAAAAGTCAGGAAATCATTACCTCCCGATTTTGCCTACATCATCGAGGAATTGCTTCACGAAAGCCCAACTTCACAAAACAAGGCAAAATATTTCGATGGCATCATCAATACAATTATTCGGGTTGAGCGGGCAAGCGAGTTTATTATTGCAATATGTAAGCTCATCCAGCAGCTCTCGATAAACAGGCTGCACGTGGTTGGCGATATTTTCGACCGCGGCCCAAGCGCTGAAAAAGTAATGGATAAACTCCTCGAATACCATGCGGTAGATGTGCAATGGGGAAATCACGACATTATCTGGATGGGAAGCGCAGCCGGCATAAAGCCAATGATCGCGAACCTGATAAGGATTTCTTCAAGATACATGAACCTCGACACCATTGAAGATGGATATGGAATCAGTCTTATGCCATTGGCAACCTTCGCTATGGAAGTTTACAAAGGTGACCCCGCGGAATTCTTTAAACCAAAAACCGATAGCAACTCTGCCCTTAATGCCAAACAGGTGCTGATGGTGGGCAAAATGCAAAAAGCCATCTCTATCATCCAATTTAAGCTCGAAGCGGAAATCATCAATAGAAATCCGCAATTTGAAATGAAGGACAGGAATCTTTTACATCTTATCAATTTTAAAAAAGGCACCATAAAAATCGGCAATGAGGAGTATAAACTTAAAGATACCAATTTTCCCACCATCGATCCTAAAGACCCCTATAAATTAAGCGATGAAGAAATAGTGGTGATGGACAAGCTCACCACTTCGTTCATGCACAGCGAGAGACTGAAAAAACATGTTAAGTTCTTGTATGCCAAGGGAAGCATGTATTTAAAATATAACAACAACCTGCTTTTGCATGGATGCGTTCCGCTTAATGGCGATGGAAGTTTTATGAAAATGACCATTCAAAAAGAGGACCACCTTGGGGCGAAACTTGTTGACCGCTTCGATGTTGCAGCCCGTAAGGCCTATTTTACAAGGAATGATAAAGCCCCAAACCTTGAAGCCAGGGATCTGATGTGGTATTTGTGGTGCGGCCCCAAATCACCACTGTTCGGCAAAACCAAAATGGCCACTTTCGAACGCTACTTTATCAACGAAAAAGAAACACACCGGGAAGATAAAAATGCCTACTTCAACCTCAACAATGATGAAAAAATATTAAACCAAATCCTCGAAGAGTTTGGATTAGAGGCCTCCGATGCCCATCTTATCAACGGCCATGTTCCTGTTAAAGTAATAAAAGGAGAAAGCCCGATTAAGGCAAACGGCAAGTTGCTGGTAATAGATGGAGGCATGTCAAAAGCTTACCAAAGTGTTACCGGAATTGCAGGCTACACCTTAATTTATAATTCCTACGGATTGATTCTGGTTGCCCACGAAGCATTTAAATCAACCCAATCAGCCATAGAAGAGGAAAAGGATATTCTTTCAAGTGTTACCTATTTACATCAAAATCAACAACGAAAATCGGTTGAAGACACTGATGGAGGCAAACAATTGCGACAACAAATTATTGATTTGGAAATGCTGCTTGCCGCATACCGAAAGGGATTAGTAAAAGAAAAAAGATAAACATTAAAATTGATGCAAAAATAATTTTGCCATAATAAAAAATTGAAGTATTTTTGCGCACCATTTTAGAAAAGTATTAAATAACAGATAAGCATGTACTTAACATCAGAAATTAAGAGCGATTTTTTTAAAAAACACGGAAAATCAAAGCAGGATACAGGCTCACCCGAGGGTCAGATAGCACTGTTCACCTTCCGTATCAGCCACCTTACCGGCCACCTGAAGTCTAACAAAAAAGACCTTTTTACAAGGCGTTCACTGGTTCGCCTGGTGGGTAAAAGAAGGAAATTACTCGATTACCTAAAAACAAACGATATCGAAAGATACAGGGCCATAATCAAGGAACTTGGCTTAAGGAAATAATATTTTTTATAAGAATTAGAATACTCGAAAAAAGGCAATTTTAAGTGAATTGCCTTTTTTCGTATTTATGTAGATAATAAGAAAAAAGTTAAAAATGAATGTAAATTCAATCACAGAAAAATTTGTAATGCCTGATGGTAAAGAGATTATCATCGAAACAGGCAAATTGGCACGTCAGGCCGACGGTGCCGTAGTAGTAAAACAAGGAAATACCATGTTGCTGGCAACAGTGGTATCAAATAAAGATGCCAGGGAAGATGTTGATTTCCTTCCCTTAACAGTTGAATACCAGGAAAAATATTCTTCCACCGGACGTTTTCCCGGCGGATTTTTCAAACGTGAAGCAAGGCCGTCAGAATACGAAATTCTCATTTCACGTCTCGTTGACAGAGCACTTCGCCCGCTCTTCCCCGATGATTATCATGCTGACACACAAGTACAGATATCACTTATTTCGGGCAACAAAAATGTTGCCCCCGATGCATTGGCAGCACTCGCAGCATCAGCTGCAATCGCAGTTTCAGATATCCCTTTCAACGGCCCCATTTCAGAGGTTAGAGTTGCCAGAATTAATGGAGAATTTGTGGTAAACCCCGAAATTGACCAAAATGCCTTAGGTGATATCGACATCATGGTTGCCGCCACCGAAGAAAACATTATGATGGTGGAAGGCGAAATGAAAGAAGTTTCAGAAGCTGAACTCCTGGAGGCTCTCAAGGTGGCTCACGATGTAATTAGCCAACAATGCCGGATGCAAAAATCTCTCGCTGCCAAAGTAGAAAAAGCACAGGTAAAAAGAGAATACGATCACGAAACCAACGATGAAGAATTAAAGCAAAAACTTCACGATGCTGCTTACGATAAAGTATATGCAATTGCCAAACAAGGCACTACAAAGCATGAACGCCAGGATTTGTTTGATGAGATAAAAAATTCTTTCATCGAATCTATGACCGAAGAAGAAGCTGTTGAAAAAGCCGGTTTGGTTAAAAAATATTTTCATGATGTGGAAAAAGAAGCCGTTCGTAATTTCATTTTAACCGAACGCAAAAGAATCGACTCACGCGATCTTGATGAGATTCGCCCAATTTGGTCAGAAGTTGATTACCTGCCCTCAGCACATGGATCAGCCGTATTTACAAGGGGTGAAACCCAATCGCTGGTAACTGTAACACTTGGAACAAAACTAAACGAACAGGTGATTGACGGTGCCCTTTTTGAAGGCAAAAGCAATTTCATCCTCCATTATAATTTCCCTCCATTTTCAACAGGCGAAGCAAGACCCAACCGTGGCACAAGCCGTCGTGAAATTGGTCATGGAAACCTCGCGTTGCGGGCACTCAAATTCGTAATGCCCGAAAGAGAAAAAAATCCTTACACTGTACGCATTGTATCTGATATCCTCGAATCAAACGGTTCATCATCAATGGCCTCGGTTTGTGGCGGATGCCTTGCACTGATGGATGCCGGTGTGCCGATTAGCAAACCCGTTTCTGGTATTGCAATGGGATTAATCACCGAAAAAGATGGAAGCAATTATGCAATTCTCTCCGACATTTTAGGAGATGAAGACCATCTTGGTGATATGGATTTTAAAGTTACTGGAACCCGCGATGGAATTACAGCCTGCCAAATGGATATTAAAGTTGACGGACTCTCACACGAAATTCTTTCGGAAGCCCTGGAACAGGCCAAAAAAGGCAGAATGCATATTCTGGATAAAATGGAAGAAACCATTACCGAACCACGCAGCGACTATAAGGAGCACGTTCCAAGAATTGAGCAAATCAAAATACCAAAAGAATTCATCGGAGCAGTTATCGGACCCGGAGGAAAAATTATTCAGGACATGCAGGCCGAAACAGGCGCTACCATCGTAATTGAAGAAATAGGCGATGAAGGCGTTATTGATATTGCAGCAATAGACAAGTCCTCAATTGAGGCAGTTAAAGCAAAAATCCGCACCATTATAGCTGTACCCGAAGTTGGTGAAATTTACAAAGGAAAAGTTAAGAGCATTACTGCTTTTGGAGCTTTTGTTGAAATTATGCCCGGCAAAGAAGGTTTATTGCACATTTCGGAACTCGAATGGAAAAACACTAAAGATGTTGAAGATGTTTTGAAATCGGGCGAGGAAGTTGAAGTAAAGTTGATAGAGGTGGATAGAAAAACCGGGAAAATGAAGCTTTCAAGACGTGCCCTCATCGAAAAACCAGAAGGTTACGAAGAAACACGCCCTCCACGCAGAAACGACCGTGAGCGTGGTGATTATGGTGGCCGTGGTAACGACAGAGGTGGCGATCGTGGTGGCCGTGGTAACGACCGTGGCGGTGATCGCGGTGGCAGAGGTGGCGACCGTGGTGGATATGATAACCGCAGACGTGGCGATGGCCGCAGCGATGATCGCCGTCCTGGCAGAGACTAATAAAATAACCCGGGATTCTATTTTCAAATCCCTCGTTCAAAATACAAAAACCATAATGAAGTTTTCATTATGGTTTTTTTTGTTTTCATAGAATTTATACTTTTGTCAAAAATACACTATGAGCCAAATAATAGCACCATCAGTATTATCAGCAGATTTTGGAAAACTCGCATCCGAAATTGAAATGATAAACCGCAGTCAGGCCGACTGGATCCATATAGACGTTATGGATGGCGTATTTGTTCCGAATATCTCCTTTGGCTTTCCTATTATTAAAACCATCCATAAAATCGCCACCAAACCATTGGATGTTCATTTAATGATTGTTAATCCTGAACGTTATTTTGAGCAATTCAGAGAATCGGGAGCCGAAATCCTGACAGTACATTATGAAGCAAGCACACATCTTCACCGAAGTATCCATGCCATCAAAGCCTTGGGCATGAAAGCAGGGGTTTCGCTTAATCCACATACCGGCATATCCTTACTTAAAGATGTAATCAGTGATATCGACCTGGTGCTTGTTATGAGTGTTAACCCGGGATATGGAGGCCAAAAGTTTATAGAAAACAGCTATCGGAAAATATCTGAACTTAAAGAGTTAATCATCTCAAGATCATCATCGGCATTAATAGAAGTTGACGGAGGGGTTACCCTGGAAAACGCCCCCGGGCTTATGAATGCAGGAACAGACATTCTTGTTGCAGGGAATACGATATTTAAATCTGATGATCCTGAAAAGACAATTGCCATTTTAAAATCTCTCAATTCAAACCCTTAGCATGGCCATCAAAAAAATAACTTTGATTGGAGCCGGCCGTGTGGCAACCCAATTGGGAATATGCCTGACGCAAAAACACAAAACCATTGTTCAGGTTTATAGCAGGAATTACCAATCGGCGCAGGAGCTTGCATTATTAACCCATTCGGAGCCCACCAACAATATCTCAAAACTCAATCTGGAATCCGATCTTTACATTATTTCGGTAGTTGATGATGCCATTGCTGAAATAGCAGCCCAATTATACCTTCAGGATAAAATCGTGGTTCATACTTCAGGTTCGGTGCCAATGAACACCATTAATAATGTAGCTGCAAGTTATGGTGTTTTTTATCCATTGCAGACTTTCGCAAAAGACAAATCCATCAATTTTTCAAGTATCCCGATATGTATCGAAGGATCAAATACGGAAATCGAATCACAATTAACAACTCTTGCCCGCGAAATTTCCAATGATGTAAGGCTCATCAATTCGGAGCAAAGAATGCTTATTCATATTGCGGCCGTCTTCGCAAACAATTTCAGCAATTTTATGTATTTGATGGGTGAAGAAATTTTGAGTAATGCCGGCGTTTCTTTCGACATCCTTTTACCCCTCATCAACGAAACAGTAAAAAAAACAGAACATTCTCTTCCTCACAATGCGCAAACCGGGCCTGCTGCCCGTGGCGATGAAAAAATTATAGAAAAACATCTAAACATGTTGAAATCCCAACCGGAAAAACATGAAATTTACAAACACATCAGTAAATATATTTTAGAACATTTTAAAAATACTAATCAACACCATTAAAATAATAACAGTAAAATGGTTAAAAACTACAAAGAACTTCTCAAGCATATTACCACACTTATTTTTGATTATGACGGTGTTTTCACGGATGGAAAAGTTCTGATTACCGAAAACGGAGATCAACTGCGCACAGCCAATGTAAAAGATGGCTATGCATTACAACTTGCCCGTAAAAAAGGATACCGGGTCGCGATAATTTCAGGAGGTACTTCCGATTCGGTGGTTAAACGTATGAACGCCTTGAGTATCACGGATGTGTTTATCCGCGTTAATCATAAAATTGATGTTTATAACGATTACCTTACCCAAAATAATCTCAGCAAAGAAGAAGTGCTTTTTATGGGCGATGATATTCCCGATCTTCACATTATGCACGAAGCAGGCGTTGCTGTTTGCCCTGCCGATGCAGCAGAGGAAATTAAATCGGTGGCGCACTACATTTCACACATGAAAGGTGGAGAGGGTTGTGTAAGAGACATCCTGGAACAAGTGATGAAAGTACAGGGAAAATGGTTAAACAACGATGCATTTGCATGGTAAACAATGAAAATAAAAGGACAGGAATATCGCACCGTTTGGATGGAAGGAAGTTCGGTTTTTATGATCGAGCAAAATTTACTTCCTTTTGAGTTTAAGATTTTTGAATCACACGGTTACAAAGATACATGCCACACCATTAAAACAATGATTGTTAGAGGCGCAGGAGCCATTGGCGCTGCAGCAGGATTTGCGATGGCACAGGCATTTTTGCAGGCAAAGCACGAAAATGACTCCGACTTTGTAATAAAAGCAAAACATGAAATTGAAGCTACCAGACCCACAGCAAGAAATTTGTTTTATGCTACAAACAAAGTTTTTGAAGCTGGGTTAATATCCCCCGAAAACGCTTTGCTTCAAGCTCAGCAGGTTGCTGATAAGGATGCAGCAGATTCGAGGGCCATCGGTAATTTTGGGAATGAATTAATAAAAACCGGGTTTCGCATACAAACCCATTGCAACGCCGGTTGGTTGGCATTTGTAGATTATGGCACAGCCCTTTCTCCAATTTACAAGGCCCATCAATCGGGCAAGGAAATTTTTGTATGGGTTGACGAAACACGCCCTCGCAGTCAGGGTGCCCGGCTCACTGCATGGGAACTTTATAACGAAAACATCCCCCACAAAATAGTTCCTGATAACGCCGGTGCCTGGCTCATGTCGCAGGGCAAAGTTGATATGATGATTGTGGGAGCCGACAGAATTGCGGCAAACGGAGATACCGCCAACAAGATCGGCACTTTTGAAAAAGCAATTGTTGCCAAAAATTTTGGTGTCCCATTTTATATTGCAGCCCCAGGCTCAACGTTTGATATGGATTGCGCAAACGGAAATGAAATTACCATCGAAGAAAGAAGCGAGGAGGAAGTATTATTTCAAACCGGGCCGGATAAAAATGGAAAAATGACAAGAATAAGGGTTACATCCCCGGGCTCGGAAGCTGTAAACCCGGCCTTTGATGTTACGCCCGCAGAATTCATTACAGGAATTATTACCGAAAAAGGGATTATAAAAGCAGATCAGGAAGCCATTGGGAAACTATTCCTGTGATATCTGAATAAAAGAAACCTCTACAGACCCGCCCTCCGGCTGAAGACTAATCCAGTTGTTATCTTCGCTGAACCATTTATACTGTCCGCCCACTTTTACAATATAATCGCGTGTGTAATTATCAATGGGAATATTAATTACAAAACCACCATTCTTTTGCCCGCCCTTGCCGTAGTTTAAAAATAGCCTGAAATCCTTCTCTTCCAGGTTTCGGGCTTTTACAACAATGTAACTTTCTTTGCGGCCTATGCGCGGCACCGGCTCAAAATCGAACTGTGTCAGCACATTGTTTTCGAGAACCTGATTGCTTTTTATTATGTCCACCACCACATTATCCTCAATAATTTTTCTAATCTCTTTAATTTTATCGTTTGGATAAGCCTCTTCAGGAAGCACGGCATCCGCCGACATATAATATTGTATGGCATTGTCGTAAACTTTTTGCTCTAAATAACGATCCGCTTCCTTTATTAACCTGTTGTATTCCTGACGGGCTTTTTCGTACTCTGCCGCCAAAATTTCATCAATCTCTGATATTTTTTGTCCGGGGTAAGGATTTTCAGGAAACAGCACCCGGGCATCTTTGTACGATGATTTTGCCTTTTGATAATTTTTAGCAGCCAACTGAAAATCTGCCGAACCCACCAAATTATCATATTGTTTTTGTTTTCTCGCCAACTCCGCAGCCAATCCTTTTATTTGCTTTTCTACTTCAATGAGTCTGTCTTTCGGATAGCTTTCTTCCGGTTTTAGCGAAGCAGCTTTTTCGTATTCCGCTTTTGCAGATTCATAATTTCCTGTTTGGAAAAACTCATCTGCGGAAGTAATGGCTGCATCGTAAGCGGTATTTGTCTCTGCGATTCCAACGAGCAAAGTAGTTATTTCGCTTAGCCTGGTTTGAGGATAAGTTTCCTCAGGTTTTAATGTTGCTGCTTTTTGGTATTCTGTTTTTGCGGATGCGTAATTTCCTGTTTGGAAAAACTGATCCGCGGAAGCAATGGCTGCATCGTAAGCGGTATTTGTCTCGGCAATTCCGGCAAGCAGGGTGGCGATTTCAGCAAGTTTGCTTTGAGGATAAGTTTCTTCGGGTTTTAAAGTTGCGGCTTTTTCGTATTCCGCTTTTGCAGATTCGTAGTTTCCTGTTTGGAAAAACTGATCTGCGGAAAAAATGGCAGCATCGTAAGCTGTGTTTATTTCCGCGATTCCCGCAAGCAAAGTGGCGATTTCGCTTAGTTTGGTTTGGGGATAAGTTTCTTCGGGTTTTAATGTTGAAGCTTTTTGGTATTCCGCTTTTGCAGATTCGTAATTTCCTGTTTGGAAAAACTCATCCGCGGAAGCGATGGCTGCATCGTAAGCGGTATTTGTCTCGGCAATTCCGGCAAGCAGGGTGGCGATTTCAGCAAGTTTGCTTTGAGGATAAGTTTCTTCGGGTTTTAAAGTTGCGGCTTTTTCGTATTCCGTTTTTGCAGATTCGTAGTTTTCTATTTGGAAAAACTGATCCGCGGAAGCGATGGCGGCATCATAAGCCGTGTTTGTCTCGGCTATCCCGGCAAACAGGCTTGTGATTTCTGTAAGCCTGGTTTGAGGATAAGTTTCTTCGGGTTTTAAAGTTGCGGCCTTTTCGTATTCCGCTTTTGCAGATTCATAATTTCCTGTTTGGAAAAACTGATCTGCTGAAGCGATGGCGGCATCATAAGCGGTATTTGTCTCAGCGATTCCGGCAAGCAGGGTGGCGATTTCAGCAAGTTTGCTTTGAGGATAAGTTTCTCCGGGTTTTAATGTTGAAGCTTTTTCGTATTCCTCTTTCGCGGATTCGTAATTTCCTGTTTGGAAAAATTGATCTGCAGAAGCGATGGCGGCATCGTAAGCTGTGTTTGTCTCGGCGATTCCGGCAAGCAGGCTTGTGATTTCTGTAAGCCTGGTTTGAGGATAAGTTTCCTCCGGTTTAAGTGAAGCTGCTTTTTGGTATTCCGCTTTTGCAGATTCGTAATTTCCTGTTTGGAAAAACTCATCCGCGGAAGCGATGGCTGTATCGTAAGCGGTATTTGTCTCGGCAATTCCGGCAAGCAGGGTGGCGATTTCAGCAAGTTTGCTTTGAGGATAAGTTTCTTCGGGTTTTAAAGTTGCGGCTTTTTCGTATTCCGTTTTTGCAGATTCGTAGTTTTCTATTTGGAAAAACTGATCCGCGGAAGCGATGGCGGCATCATAAGCCGTGTTTGTCTCGGCTATCCCGGCAAACAGGCTTGTGATTTCTGTAAGCCTGGTTTGAGGATAAGTTTCTTCGGGTTTTAAAGTTGCGGCTTTTTCGTATTCCGCTTTTGCGGATTCATAGTTTTCTATTTGGAAAAACTGATCTGCGGAAGTAATGGCGGCATCATAAGCGGTGTTTGTCTCGGCAATTCCGGCAAGCAGGCTTGTGATTTCTGTAAGCCTGGTTTGGGGATAAGTTTCTTCGGGTTTTAAAGTTGCTGCTTTTTCGTATTCCGCATTGGCGGATTCGTAGTTTCCTGTTTGGAAAAACTGATCCGCGGAAGCGATGGCTGCATCGTAAGCGGTATTTGTCTCGGCAATTCCGGCAAGCAGGCTTGTGATTTCTGTGAGTTTGGTTTGAGGATAAGTTTCTCCGGGTTTTAATGTTGAAGCTTTTTCGTATTCCGTTTTTGCGGATTCATAATTTCCTGTTTGGAAAAACTGATCCGCGGAAGCGATGGCGGCATCATAAGCCGTGTTTGTCTCGGCTATCCCGGCAAACAGGCTTGTGATTTCTGTAAGCCTGGTTTGAGGATAAGTTTCTTCGGGTTTTAAAGTTGCGGCCTTTTCGTATTCCGCTTTTGCAGATTCATAATTTCCTGTTTGGAAAAACTGATCTGCTGAAGCGATGGCGGCATCATAAGCGGCATCGGCCTCAGCAATTTCCGCAAGCAGGTTTGTGATTTCAGTTAGTTTGGTTTGGGGATAAGTTTCTTCGGGCTTTAAAGTTGCTGCTTTTTCGTATTCCGCTTTCGCGGATTTATAATTTTCAGTTTGAAAAAACTGATCCGCAGTAGAAATGGCGGCATCGTAAGCTGTGTTTATCTCGGCAATTCTCGCAAGCAAAGTGGTTATTTCGGTTAGTTTACTTTGTGGATAAGTTTCTTCGGGTTTGAGTGTTGCGGCCTTTTCGTATTCCGCTTTTGCAGATTCGTAGTTTTCTATTTGGAAAAACTGATCCGCGGAAGTGATGGCGGCATCGTAAGCGGTATTTGTCTCGGCAATTCCGGCAAGCAGGCTTGTGATTTCAGTTAACCTGGTTTGAGGATAACTTTCTTCAGGTTTAAGAGTCGTAGCTTTTTCGTATTCCGTTTTTGCGGATTCATAATTTCCTGTTTGGAAAAACTGATCCGCGGAAGCGATGGCTGCATCGTAAGCTGTGTTTGTCTCTGCTATCCCGGCAAACAGGCTTGTGATTTCTGTAAGCCTGGTTTGGGGATAGGTTTCTTCGGGTTTTAAAGTTGCAGCTTTTTTGTATTCCGTTTTTGCGGATTCATAATTTCCTGTTTGGAAAAACTCATCCGCGGAAGCGATGGCTGCATCGTAAGCGGTATTTGTCTCGGCAATTCCGGCAAGCAGGCTTGTGATTTCTGTGAGTTTGGTTTGAGGATAAGTTTCTCCGGGTTTTAATGTTGCTGCTTTTTCGTATTCGGTTTTTGCGGATTCATAATTTCCTGTTTGGAAAAACTGATCAGCGGAAGCAATGGCTGCATTGTATGCTGTGTTTTTCTCAGCTATTCCGGCGAGCAGGCTTGTGATTTCTGTGAGTTTGGTTTGGGGATAAGTTTCTTCGGGTTTTAATGTTGCTGCTTTTTCGTATTCGGTTTTTGCGGATTCATAATTTCCTGTTTGGAAAAACTGATCTGCGGAAGCAATGGCTGCATCATAAGAAGCATCGACCTCGGCAATTCCAGCGAGCAAAGTAGTTATTTCGCTTAGCCTGGTTTGGGGATAAGTTTCTTCGGGTTTGAGTGTTGCGGCTTTTTCGTATTCCGCTTTCGCTGATGCGTAATTTCCTGTTTGGAAAAACTCATCCGCGGAAGTAATGGCGGCATCATAAGCGGTGTTTGTCTCGGCAATTCCGGCAAGCAAAGTAGTTATTTCGCTTAGCCTGGTTTGGGGATAAGTTTCTTCGGGTTTGAGTGTTGCGGCTTTTTCGTATTCCGCTTTCGCTGATGCGTAATTTCCTGTTTGGAAAAACTCATCCGCGGAAGTAATGGCGGCATCATAAGCGGTGTTTGTCTCGGCAATTCCGGCAAGCAGGCTTGAGATTTCTGTCAGTTTGGTTTGAGGATAAGTTTCTTTGGGTTTTAAAGTTGCTGCTTTTTGGTATTCCGCTTTTGCGGATTCATAATTTTCTGTTTGGAAAAACTGATCTGCGGAAGCAATGGCTGCATCATAAGAAGCATCGACCTCGGCAATTCCCGCAAGCAAAGTGGTTATTTCGGCAAGCTTGGTTTGGGGATAAGTTTCTTCGGATTTTAATGTTGCTGCTTTTTGGTATTCCGCTTTTGCGGATTCATAGTTTTCTATTTGGAAAAACGCATCCGCGGAAGCGATGGCTGCATCGTAAGACACTTGAACATCAGCAAGACTTTTCTCGATGGTTTTAATTTCACTTATCCGCGACAGCGCATAAGAATCCTCCGGCCTAAACTCCAGGGCTTTTTGATATTCTTCAGCAGCACTTGGGTATTCTTCCTCATCAAAAAAATCATCAGCCTGCGAAATTATTGTTTGAAATTCTTCTTCTTCAGCGTAAAGCTTATCCAAAACAGCTCCAATTTCAACAAGTTTCTCCTTGGGATAAACCTCTCCGGGTTTCAATGATGAAGCTTGTTCAAAGGCCATCTGAGCTTCAATATAGTTTAACTCAACTAAAAAATCATCGCCATTTGTAAGCAGTACATTATATCTTTCATTCCGCTCTGCTTCGCCCTCCATCATCCCGGTAATCATCGAAATCATCGAACCGGGATAGGCTTCATCAGGTTTTAACGCTCCGGCTTTTTCATAAGCTTCAAGCGCAAGCTCCAACTTTTCAGTATCAAAATAATTATCACCCTTTTCAACGTACAGCAGATAATTTTGATCGATCTCTTTGTACAAATCCTCAATCCGACCAATCATGCTGCCGGGATAATCTTCATCGGGTTTTATTGTTTGGGCATCAGCATAAGCTTTCTTTGCATCCTCATATTTCTTTTCGATGTACAGTTGGTCAGCAAGCTCAACAGCAGTTTCGTACTGTTTTTTAACTTCAGTTTTGGCATTAATTTCAGCTATTTTTTGGGCCGGGTAACTTTCGGTTGGTTTCAAAGCAAGGGCTTCGCCATAAGCTTCCCTGGCCTTATCAAGCTTGCCGGAATCAAAATATGCATTGGCGTTTTCGATCAATCGATTGTATTCCGCACTTAAATTCGTATTTTTCCTTATCAGGGAATGTAATTCCAAAATTCGCTCTGTTACCCGCTCATCATCAGGGTTGAGTGCATTGGCCTCCTTATATTTTTCCAGCGCATCTTCAAGCTTTTTAGCATCGTACAGCCGGTCAGCCTCAGCGACAATGCCGGTAAAATTATTAGGGCTATCCTCCTGAATCCCCAAAATCTTATTGATTTCTTTGATACGGGTCTGAGGGTGATTTTCAGCAGGCTTAATCGAAAGCGCAACATTGAAAGCCTTTTTGGCCTCTGTGTAATTTTTTTCAAAATAAAACTTCTCAGCTTCATTCAGTTTGTTGTTGTATTGTTCGTCAACGCCCGCGTTTTGCGCAAGTGAAGTATTCGAAAACAACACTATAAATAGAACTAACAGATAACTGATGCTATAAATTTTTCCCCATGAAAGCATATACCACACTACTTGTTTTAACTATCGGAATATCCCTGTAAAACCTGATTTTTCTTAACGATACTACTAACAACAAGATTGGCAAAATATTGTCTTTATCGCTGATAAGCAATTGGAATGAAATAAACCGATACCCCCGTTTTTGATCCGGGAAAAACTATTGGAGGATCGATGTATGATTTATTGCTATTTTTGTCTAAGAACTTAACCACGAATAATAATTTTCTGCCGAATAATTAACCATGATAATTATAAAAACTAACATGCATAAAAATACCATTATATCCTGCCTAAGCTTACTTTTTGTAATCACTACTTTAAGTCAAAATCTGCAGGCACAATACATAGCAAACGACCTTTACTCTTTTGGCCTTATCGATTCGGTCGGTTCGGTGAGGGAGTTTCAATATTCCATCTCCACCGATCCCAAATCATCCGACAGAAAACTTGTTTCTACCGACCAGTATTACACCTTTAATATGAGTGGGAATCTTACCGAGGTATTAAATTATCAAAAGGGCCGGTTATTTTCGACCAAAAAATACGAGTATGATAACAATGGCCGAAAAACAGGTTACCAGGAATATGATGCCCGGGACAGACTTTATCTTGCTGTGGTTTATGAATATGATGAAGAAGGCCGGATCATCTCTGAGATATTTGACAGAACTTATCAGAAAATGTATGATGACCGTCGAAAGGAAATTGATGTGGAATACTACAAATACTACAAAAATCTATACACAAAAATCAATTACAAGTACAACGTAAAAGATATGGTGATCGCAAAAGAGTACTTAAAACCGGACTCAACGCTTTCCCATCGAAACGAATTTGAATACAATTACAAAGATTTTCTGGTTGAACGATCGCATTATGACGAAGACGGTAAAATGTCGTGGCAGGAGAAAATTTCTAATGATCTTTTGGCAAATCCAATAAAAATCAGGAAATTCAGAAATCATCGCATTGTATCAGAAACCATAGTTGAATATGAGTTTGATCGTTGTAAAAACTGGATAAACCGTATTGAAACTACTGAAAATCCCGATAATATTTTTGGTGACAAATCCAACCACACATCCGTTACCACCATTCGTGAAATTGAGTACTATAAAACTTCCACCGAATAATTTTTTTACACTTTTTTTTAGTTTTATTAACATTCGTGTAAATATTTCTTTATCTTTAGCCCCAAATTTAAAATTTTTTTACACTATTACTAAACTTATTGTAGCATTTGCGGAAGATAATTCAAACAAAAAATGAAAGGGTTAAAATTTATCTTTTGTTTTCTTACTATCCTGTTTTTGCAGGCTTCAGCTTTTTGTCAGATTGGTATTGGAACTACAAACCCCGATCCCTCTGCCGAATTGGATGTTTTTGCTGACAACAAAGGCATATTGATTCCACGCATTATTCTGAGTTCAGACCTTACCAACCCTTCTCCCATTACTGATCCTGCTGAAGGTTTGCTGGTATTCAACAATGGAATGAATCAGCAAGAAGGCCTTTATTACTGGACAGGAGCAGAATGGTTACTTATGCAAACACCAACTGATGATACCTTGAGTGGGCCGGGATTTTCAACAGATGAAGCGATTGTAAGATTTGACGGAAACACAGGAAAATTGGTTAAAAATTCAATAGTAACCATTGATGATAATAAGCAAATTGCCAATGTAAATAATTTTACAACCAACAATATTATAATCCCAAGCGAACCTTTTTCAGGAGCAATTCTTACTTCGGATATTAATGGCGATGGGAGTTGGATGGTGCCATCATCATTAGATATCAAACAGGACGAAGCCATAGTGCTAAGTGGTGCAAGCACACTAAATTTTGTAGGTGGAAGCACTGTTCATGATGAGGGTGATAACAATGCCATGATTGCCTTCTATAAAAACTCGGTTACAAGGGATTTTATACAGTTATCCTCAGGCGATTCGTTGAGTTTAAATGTTTTTGGTACTTATATCGCAATTCCTTGGGATATTGAGCTTCAAAAAAATAACGCAAGCTATGTTCACTCCAACACAACAAATTCAAGCAGGATTTATGTAAGAACCCCAGGAATTTATGAGGTAAATTTTATTGTGAATACAATTAGTAAAACACTACAAAGAAAAACGCTAAGAATCAGGCCACGAAGAAATGGGACAGATATTATTACTTATGGTGTCTGTTACTCATTTTCATACAATCAAGCCGATTTTGAATCAGCACATAACAGCTCTTCGTTTCTGATAGAAATGGAAGCAAACGATTACATTGAACTGATTGCGAATGGACAAACAAATGATGGCCCACTGCTTCTTATACCAGAACAAAATGTATTTTTTATGCGCTTGTTACGGGAAAATTAAATTTTATAAAAGCATGAAAGGACAAAGTAAAATATTGCATCCAATACTAAGGACTTTTAGATCGCGCCGTTTTTGGTTTCTAATTGCAGGATTGGCTTTTTGTTTTAATTCATTTTCACAAACGGGAATTCAAACAGACACACCCGATGCTTCGTCAGCGCTTGAGGTTTATTCGACCGATAAAGGGCTTTTAATTCCCAGGATTTCATTGAGTAATGATCTTTCAAGTCCCGATCCTGTAACTGCTCCCGCAACCGGACTAATTATTTACAACAACGGTGCAAACCAGGAGCATGGTTTTTACTATTGGTCAGGATCCGTATGGAAAATGATCAAACCTCAGAAACCCTCCGATATGCACGGGCCTGATTCATCAACCGACAATGCTGTGGCAAGATTCGATGGCACCGATGGCAGTTTACTTCAAAACTCAGGCGTAATTCTTGACGATGATGGTAATATCACTGGAGTAAATAAAATAACCACTGGTGGTTTTACTATGCCCACCGGGGCTGCTGAAGATAAAGTTCTTGGCAGCGATGCAAGCGGCAATGCCTCATGGATCGACCCGGTTTTCCCTGACATTAAAGAGGATGGATTCAATGTGGTAGATGATGCCCAAACACTTAATTTTAAAGGCGCAGTTGCGGTGACTAATGATGGCCACTTCCAGGCATCAATAACTGTCTCTGAAAGTGTTAGTGAAGAAAAGGTAATACAAGTTAGTGCATCAACTGGTATTGACATTAATGTATTTGGCGAACCCATTGCTATTGGCTGGGATACAGAGTTTATTAAGGATGAATCTTTTGAACATTCTAATACCATAAATCCCAGTCGAATTTATATTCTTACTGATGGTATTTATGAAGTGAACTATATGTTTAGCTTCGACAATACCAATAACAAACGCAAAACCATTCAATCAAGAGTCAGGGTAAATGGGGTGACCTACTTTGATCGCAGCGCAACCTATGGATTCATTTACAGCAGCACGGATGATAGGGCATCGCTGGTCAGTAGCTCATTTTTATTAGAAGTCATAAGAGGCGATTACATCGAGGTGGTAGCTAACGGACGTACAAATGATGGTGCCGTTAACCTGATTGAAAACGAAAACCTTTTATACATTAGAGCAATGCGCACCTGGTAAAATGGCCAAAACAAATATTAAAATAAAGACTAGCCTGTTCCTTTTCATTATGCTGGGATTTAGCATTTCGGCACAATCCCAATTTTATATTGGCCCCGGAAGTTCAATAACAATAACTGAGGGTGGCAGTCTATATTCCAACACTGACCTCATCATTAAATCTAATGAAATCGCTTCCGGCCATCTGTGCGATCAAACTCCCGGTGGCGAAATCACCATAAGCGGAAACTTGTTGATAGAGCGATATTTTTCGGCAAACAAATGGCACAACAGCGCTTGTCCGGTCAGCAACAACAATTGTGGCGTTTATGCGGGCACCGACCTGGTGTTTTATTACGACGAAACCATTATTCAAAACGATTGGGACTTTGGCTGGGTTTTTTACGAAGGGAATCTGAACCCCATGAAAGGTTACGATGTGTTTTTGCCCGAGGCAGAAACTGTAAATTATACAGGAACAACCTCAGCAGAATTGAATACAGGAGCCTATTCAACAAATGTAACAATAACCGATATTCCGAATGGTGAAATTGAAAGCCGCAAAGGCTGGAACCTGATAGGTAACCCCTACCCCAGCCCTTTGGACTGGTTGGCAGAAACCGGATGGGAAAAAACACCGATAAATGATGCAAAATACATTTGGGATCCTGCAAACCAGAATTACACAATTTTCCTGGGCGGAGAGGAACCAATTGGCCTTAACGGGGGGACACGCTATATTCCGGCAAATCAGGGTTTTTGGGTTCAGGCCATCCAAAATGGAACGGTGCAGGTAAACAACAGTGCTCGCTGCGGCATCATGGAAAGCACACCCGGGTTTTACAAGGATGGAACGGAAAGCTACCCGATAATTTGCCTCCTCACAGAAGTTGACGGTTTCTATGATGAAACAATTATTCGCTTCCTAAAAAATGCGACTGATCAGTTTGATCCGGGTTTAGATGCATACAAATTTATAGGCCGCTCAACCAACAGCCCTCAAATAAGTAGTTTTTGTGATGGAAATCAAATGGCCATAAACACACTAAGCGAAGTAAAACAGGATATGTCCATTGACCTGGCATTTCAGTTTTCGATGGATAAAATCTGTGAAATTTCATTATCGCCACTCACGGCATTAAACGATTCGATGGATGTTTATGTAAAAGACCTTATTACAAACGAAATTATCGACCTGAAGAAGGTAGCTAAGTTTTCGTTTTTTCACCACAAACAAAATAATCTGCTTAGGTTCAGGCTTTACATTAATCCGGCAGAGGATATTAAAAACAATATCACCTCCGATAACGCATATTTGGTTTATGCCCGGGGCAAGAGTATTTTTATCACAAAAAAAACCAGTCTTGATGTACCGGGAAATATAAAAGTATTTGATATGTATGGCCGTACGGTTGCTGAAATAATATTGCCAAACACAAATCATTTTTCATTCAATTTAAATTTACCATCCGGCTATTATGTAGTTGAAATTAGCAATACTGTTCACAGAATGAATACAATCATTGGAATTGAATAAATATTAAAGGGCAAAAAAAAGCACGAAAAATTAAATATCTGAAATATTAGTTTAATTGTTGTTAACAAGATAAAATAAATCTAAAAATACAAGCAATGAAGATTTCTACATTAATCACCATGTTTGCAGTGGCATTATTCTTATGCCCCAACTATGCCAATTCCCAGGAAATTGAAGTTACTCCTGGAAAAATGATGTTTGCCGCAAATGCGGGATCATCACAAACACAACAAGTTTTCGTGAAAAACAAAGGCAATACCGAACAATCATTTATTTTCAATTTGGCCGACTGGCTTACTGATGAAAATGGAGAAGTAAAGTATTTCAATCCGGGGTCAACAAGCCGTTCGTGTGCCGAATGGATAACTGTAACTCCCGGTGTTGTTACGCTACAACCTAACGAATCGGCCAGGGTTAACGTTACAATGTTGGTTCCTGAGGATGACATGGCAACAAAATGGGCCATGCTGTTTGTTGAATCGGCCAAGGAACAAACCGGGCCAAAAGCTATTGACAAGGATGTACAAATGGGACTTAACATTTCGGCACGGATCGCTGTGCCAATCTATCAATCGCCAGCCGGCAACACATTTTTTAAAGGCACGATTGATGGGCTTGCCGAGGTACTTACCGAAGAAGGCGACAGAAGTTTCGAATCGGACGTAATAAATATTGGAGATAAAATTTTAAACTGCAAGGTTTATTACACCATCGTCAACCTTGAGGATGCAGAAGAAGTAATGTCAGACCCCTTCGAGTTTTCGCTCCTTCCTGAATCAAGTAAAAAGGTTGTTTACAACCTTGACGATAAACTTAAAAAAGGAAACTATTCTGTTACCGCAATTCTTGATTATGGGATAAATGATGAACTTGAAGGTGTTCAGCTCGACATTGAAGTTAAATAGTCCGGCCAATGAAGCGCTTTTTCTTCATAGCGGCTTTCATTTCGCTGTGTTGCTACGGTAAAACAGATGCCCAAACATCCATTACCGTTGACACCACCTGCTTTCCCGGTAGCTCTACAATAAAATCGATTATCAATTATACAATAATTGATGGTGATTCCATAAAAGAAAACGAAGCTTTTTTTTTCTATGGCAGCGGGGAGCTTTGGCAAAAAGGTAACTTTAAAGCCAACGAAATGGACAGTACATGGCTCATCTATTATCCCGATCAAAAAATTAAAAGGGAATCCTTTTATAAAAATGGCTTGAAAAACGGCCAGTTTACCAATTACTACCACAATGGCGAAATTAAAACAGAAGGATTTTACCTCAACGATTCGCTGTACGGGCTAATGTTGATATACTACGAAACCGGTTTGATACAGGAAAAGAGGGTTTATAACAAAAATAAACTCAACGGCCTGGCCAATGGATTTTTCGCAGACGGAATGTTGTATTACAGGATAAACTATGTTGACAGTGTGCAAAACGGCATGTTCGAAAAGTATTATCCCTCCGGAAAAATCAAGGAAAAGACATGGATTCGCGGGCAATCATTTTACAACTCATACACTTCCTGGCACGAAAACGGCCAAATTGAAAAATCATATAGTTATAATAATATTGACATTGACGGGGCATACAGGGTTTATTACGAAAACGGCCGGTTGATGATGGAAACCGAATATAAAGATGGTCTGATAGCGGGATCCTGGAAACATTTTCATGACAATGGAGCCCTTTTTGAAACCGGTAAATATAACTCTGGGAAAAGGCAGGGTGAATGGTTGTCTTATTATCCCGACTCATCGGTTTACATGAAAGGAGTTTACAACAATGGTATTGCCGAAGGTCTTTGGGAAGTATTTTACCAGAATGGACAAATTAAACAAACCGGATATTTTATTGATGGAAAATCAGACGGCAGGTGGATTTTCTATTTTAATGACGGGCAGATACGCAGAAAAGGAACCTACCACAAAAATCTTGAACATGGCCACTGGGTTCATTTTTATGAAAATGGAAGGGTGAAAATGGATTTGTATTATAATCTCGGAAAACTGGAGGGCATATTAACGGCTTATGATGAAGATGGAAATGTAATTGAAAAAGCTGAGTATGTTAACAACCAACTTATAAGACGTATCAATTGACAGGTTTTGAAAAATGATATTTAAAAACAAAATATCGCTACAATTATTTACATGGGTGTGGATTGTTTCTGCATTAATATTGATGTGCAGCATAACGTTAAATGCACAAGACATCCCCCCTCCAAATCCCTCGCTGGAAATCAATATTGTTACGGGTCATTCAGTGCAGTTTATTTTTGATGAAATTGATGAATACAAAAACGGAATTATCAATGGCGGCCAATCAACCTTTGTTAGAATTGGAGCTATCTCCAATTGGTCATTGCTATTCAAAGCTGACCAGACAATGTTTTATGGAGATATAAATCCGGGCAACCAAATGGAGCTCAATAACGTGGGCCTGATGGTAATTTCGACAGGAACAAATCTTGATAATGGAACCAACATTGTTAATTACGCTAAAAATGTTCCGCTTGCACTTAACGATACCGATGTTACCTTAATGACCAACGGTTCAATGTCGAATAAGGGTTACGGAATTAAAAATGCATTTACCCTGAATTGGGAAATGGGATCAAAAAGAGGAAACATGAATAATTTATCATTGCTGCAACAGATGATCAACGAGGATAATTACACCCTTAATATCATCCTTACATTGCAAGCAAATCTGTAATCAGGATCAAAGGGGGAAATCCTGAACAGTATATTGATTTTTAACCACCTTAAGCCAATTTTCATTAAACTATCTTTTTAGTAAATCTACCATAAACAGTTGGGGACTGTTGTGCAAAACACCAGTATAACAAATATGAAAATTCTGGTAATAGACGATATTAGTGTAAATATTGATACAATAAGAAGCATACTTAATGTTTACATGCCTGAATACGAGATAATCTCAGCTCAATCAGGCTCCCTTGGCTTAGAGCTTGCTCACAACGAATTACCCGAAATTGTCCTGCTTGATTACCTCATGCCCAAAATGAACGGATTTGAAGTTTGTGCAAAACTCAGAGAATCAGAAGTAACAAGTAATATTCCGGTTTTAATGGTTTCGGCGCTGGGCGATAATTCAAAGGTAAGAACCGAAGCGCTGAATGCCGGTGCAGATGCTTTTATTTCAAAGCCCTTCGACATTAGAGAATTTGTAGCCCTTGTTAAAGTTATGCTTCGAATTAAAAATGCTGAAGACTTACTGAGAAAGAGAAATGAAGAACTCGAAGTTATAATAAAAAAACAGACCCGCCACTATCTCGACAGCGAGGAACGGTTTTTTCAAATTTCCAAACATGTAAGGGAGTTTTTTTGGGAAGTAGATCAAAATCTCATTTTTACTTTTCTAAGCAAATCCACCGAAAGTATTCTTGGGCATAATTTTTCCGGTTTATTAGGCAAAACTCACCTATACAACCTAACCCAAAACACTGAAAATGGGTCGGGAAAAAACGAAATCATAAAAACAGTAAAAGAAAAAAAAGAATTTATTGATAAAGAATTTTCCTTTGTTACAAAAAATGAGAATATTGTTTGGCTTTCGATAAATGGATTCCCTATTTATGACAACGATAATAATTTTGCCGGTTACCGGGGTGTTTGCGATGATATTACCAGGCGAAAGCAAGCTGAAGAACAATTAAATAAAAGTGTTGAGGAGATAAAAAAATACCAGACCCGACTTAAAAAACTGAACTGTGAACTTACTTATGCCGAAGAAAAAGAGAAAAAAAGGATTGCCGAATATCTTCATGATGGCATTGGGCAAACCCTTGCGCTTGCATTTATGAATCTTTCGGCCATATCGCAACTTGAGTTATCGGATGATATTCAAAAATCGATAAAATATTCTACCCGGCTAATAAATAGCGCCATTTCAGAAACACACCTGCTTACTTATGATTTGAGCCCGCCAATTTTATACGAGCTGGGATTTTTATCGGCAGTTAAATGGAAGCTGGACCAGGTAGAGGAAAAGTTTGATATCGAGACTGAATTTAACGATCACGGAATAAAAATGGATTTAAATGCTGAAACCAGCATCAGCGTGTATAGAATAATTTGCGAATTGATAGCAAATACAATAAAACACGCTAATGCAAGCAAACTCACTATTGAAATCGACAAAACAGCTAAACATTTTCTGATTGAGGTTGCCGACAATGGCCTAGGATTTAGCACTTTGAAGCTTGAAAAAAATGAAGACACCAATACTTATGGATTTTTCAGTATCAAAGAGAGGCTTGATGCTATTAGTGGTTTATTAAAAATTGATTCAACTCCTGGAAAAGGAACACGATCGGAGGTGTTTGTTCCTTATCCTGACAACGAATAATAATATGGCAATTAAAGTACTTATAGTTGACGACCATCAATTATTCCGCGAAGGTTTAGCAAACCTTATTGGCGGTTCGGATGAAATAGAAATTATAGCTGAAGCAGAAAATGCAGGGCAAGCCATTGAAATGACTTCAAAATTAAACCCGGATGTAATTATTATGGATATAGGCTTACCCAAAATAAACGGGATAGAAGCCACGAAAATTTTAAAGAAAAAATATCCAAATATTAAAATCATCGCCCTTTCGATGCACTCGGATAAGCATTACATAAAAGGCATGCTTGAGGCAGGGGCATCGGGATACCTCCTCAAAAACAGCACACACAACCAGGTGATGGATGCAGTGAAAAGTGTTTACAATGGAAAAAAATACCTTAGCTCTACAATTACTGAGGTTTTAATTGATAATTACCTCGGCAAAGACGAACCGTCAGGCGAAGAATCGAAACTTACCCAAAGAGAATCAGAAATTCTGAAAATGATTGCTGAGGGAATTTCAACCCGCGAAATTGCCAAAAAGCTTTTTGTAAGTGTTAAAACAATAGGAACACACAAGCAGAACATTCTCGAAAAGCTAAATTTAAAATCAACAACCGACCTGGTTAAGTATGCTATAAAAAACGAAATAATCAGCCTTGACTAATAAATGCTTGCCTTTACAGTAATTTTTCCCGCAGATTTCGCTGATTAGCGCAGATTGTATCTGCGCTAATCAGCGAAATCTGCGGGAGTTTTTTTTAATGACGACTTTATGGACGGATACTATTTAGGGTCTGCTGAGAAAGACCTAATCCATTGGATTATTATAAGTTATTCCATAATATTTGATTCCTTGTGCAAGGTTTAGGAGGAAATTTGTTCAAAGATCTTGCACCAAATATTTCGGTGCGTTGCACCTTAAGCTGGATGGTTGGATAAAACTCTACAAAGATTGTCGGTGCTCTGCACCTGAAAGAAAAGCCACAGCGTGGCGATAATCTTTGTAGATGCATCTATTAGAATTGATACGGGAGGTGCAGCCTGCCCGCGTGACGCATTCAGGCGGGCGCACCGAAATATTAAAGTTAATGATATGGTTTTGAGTTTTTCAGTAAGCCCTACTTAGTGTTCGTCTTTAAAGTAACATTTAGAAAAATATACGATTTCAGATTAACCCCGATACGTTACACTTCGGGGCAGGCAGATTTTAGATATAAGATGTTGGTGATACTCAGCAAAATCTAAAATCTCCTCCATAGGAGTCCTTCGGACGATCGTTAATCATTAATCTTAAATCAATAGATTGCCGACTTTATGGACAGACACTACTTAGTGTTACTTAGTGCCCTTAGTGCCTCAGTGGTAAATTTCAGCAGTTTAACACTCAGTCACCCAGTGAGCCATCGGGGCAAAAAGATTCACAAAGAGGTACTATTCACGACACTTAATATAGTTAAGTCAGGAATTTTGGCTCTGATAATCTCAGCATAAGTTACCTTTTACTAAGGTTTTTTAACCTATTACTCAGTTTTTATGACCTGCTACTCAGATTTTTTGAACAACAGATCATCATTTTTGAATAAAAAAATAAGACTTTAATTAGACAAAATCCACCTGTTGCCTATTGCATTCACCCTCTTCGCTGTCATATCTTTGCTGCATAATTTTTAGCACAGTTCTTTAACACTAACCAAAACTAATTCAACATGAAAAAATTTACATTTATTCTCGTAATTGCAATTTTAACACAAGCCGGAACTCTTTTCTCACAAGTAACTGACATTGAAACGGTAGATTTCACGGCAATTCTGGAGGACGTATTAAACCTAAACATTTTAGCTGGTGGTGCTCAAACCGTAACCTTTGACACACCTGACGAATACAACAATGGAGTTGGAGTTCCTGATATTGGAGAAACAACTATCACTGTAGAATCAACAACAGACTGGAATCTCACAGTAACCGCAGCAGACCTTACTCGATTAGGTGGAGGAGCAATAATTCCTATTGATAATGTAGGTATTTATTTGGAGGCCACAGGAGTACATACAATTGGAGGGGAATGTTCTTCAGCCTTTACATCAGCTGCTACTGCATGCGGAATTACCAATGCTGCTCAAACCATTATCGGAAGTAATGGTAATGCCGGTGACGCTGCTGACAATGCATTTACTATTTTCTGGGCCATGGGAACCCAGACAGGCTCAATGAACGGAGCCAGTATTTTCGAACAACTCTCTGACGGCACCATAGCACAGGTGGGAACATTTAACACAACAGTTAACTTTACAGTTACAGCAGAATAATCCAATACTGGAGTTTTAAATATTTAAAAAAGGGAATAATGTGGCCGGAAAACAATATTCCCTTTCTTTTTTAAATCCAATGTAGTAGCTTTACCACAATGATAACCCAATTACTTAAATACCACAATTTAACGACAGGAACTTTAATACTGTTTTGTTTGATGGCAACAGATCATCTGACAGGACAGGAATTTTACCTGGAAGCAGACCTGGAAGCCAGGCTTGAATCGATACTGATATTGAATGTTGACCCTGAGGTAAGAATCGATTTTGAAATCACCAAAGTGAACGATAATTTGTATCAAATCACAAAATTTCCGGATGATGTCCCTTTCAGTGTTGAATCAACCTCCAATTGGAAACTTTCAATTGCAGCATCCGAACCCTACTTCAGGGGAGTAAATGATCCCATGCAAACAATTCCAATTGATTTTATTAGCTTTTATATCGAAAACCGGGGACAAAATTGGGATAACGGGCCATTTTCGCACATTGCCAACAGAACAAAAGATACACTAATTGCATTAACCGGGGAGCAAACAGTTGTTCTTGCCAATGGGTCAAAAAACAATATTGGTGGCTCAGGCAGGAATGATTTCGTTTTGAGATGGAAATTTAATTTTGAGGAAGAAATGTCGAAGATGAGAATTTTTTCAAACCTTGATATTCAGGAAGATCATTTTGTAGGCAGATTTTTTATTACACTTTCAGAAACGGATGTTTCCGGCACATCCATAAGTATTCCTGCTCACCAAACACCACAAGCCATACCAGAAGAAACATCGCCCGAAATATCAGCAACAATTCCAGTTCAAGGAGGCTTCTCAAACAAAAACCAAATTCAAAGTAATAAACCAGAAAAGAAAAAGAAGTAAGCAGTTATTTTTTTCTGCGATTATAGGTACATCTTTTCATAAGTTGCATAAAGGGGGAAACCAAAAGCTAATAAGACTTTAGAAAAGATGGTGGTGTTAAGAGGCAAAATACCAGGGAGTAGTCAACATCGATTGTTACTCTGCTGGTTTTTGCTTTTTTAGGGGGTTCAAAATTAAAACCTACCAGCCAGTCTCTTTTTGTAAAACGTTAAATACCTTACTGTTAAATAGACCCCTCAGTCGCAAGCTCCTTCGAGGTGACAAACTGGTTGGAGGATAGTTGGGGTGGGGGAAAGCGAACGCTTCGCGTTCGCTTTCCCCCACCCCCAAAACAGTTATAAAAGGGTCATTTCGACCAAAACACAGAGTGAAACAGCCTGCCCCGACCCTTCGGGGATGTGTTGCCGAGAGAAATCTATTTAAACTTGTCATTTCACTTTGAGGACTCTTTTTCAGGGGCTTGGAACTACCAATGACAGGGCTTTGGCGGGTGTATCGGGATGGATGAAAGTGGGCATTTCGCGCCCACTTTCATCCATCCATGTAGAATTCTATTCTTGTCTTTTCGAACCGCCAACTGGCGGTGAGACCTGCCTCGCCAACACCATTGCTTGCACTAACGGCAAGGCGGGAATCCGTTTATGGAGATCGACATTATTTACACCTATTTAAATGGTAGTATGACCCCAAAAATTTAGGCGATCAAATACCATATACTTTGCTAAAATTTGTTAATATTGTAGAGAGGGAAAAACCTAAAATGGAGTGCCAATACATGCAAAACTGAAAAGGTGGAACAGCAAAGCGGGATAAATATTAAACGACTTGCAATAGTTATTGCACTATTGCTTTTCATTTTCTTGGGATGCTATCATATTGGCCAGGCTCAACCAAGCGAAAACAAAACCCTGAGTTCAGATTTTGTAAAAAAAAGGGTGCTTCAAAAAACCGGTGAGATGACCTTTAATATTTTGCGCATTTATAATTATTCCGACAGTTCCATATTTGTAAAACCCGTATTAAATGTTCCGAATAAATTTGCAGTATTCAGCAACTCATTTGTCGATAAAGTGATTGAACCGGGCGATACGGTATCCCTGCCTTTCAGTATTAGGATTCCATCGGAAGCAACTGCAACGATTGATCACAACATCATTTTTCAAGGGTTCTCAAAGCAAAATAAGCTCATTGTTGAAGATACTTTTTTTATTCAGGCCCAGCCATTTCACAAGTGGGATGTCACAATCCCGGATAAACGAAACTTTTTCTATCCCGGACGCAACAAGGCTGACTTTGAAGTCATCCTTAAAAATGAAGGTAATGTTTCAGAGCAAATCAATCTTGAAATTCGTCCCGATAAAAAATTAACTGTCGAGACCCGCGGCCGCCCGGAGTTGTTCCATAACCTTACTCTTCCTGCAAACTCTGACACAACCCTGCATTTCACAGCCTCATATTCCTACGATAAAAAAAGAGTATTTGATATAAGCAAAGTTCAGGTAATTGCCACCGGAGAGGAAATTCAATTGTACAATGGAATAATTATCGAAAAGTACACCGATACTTATGCTCCACTTAAGATCAACAAAAATTTGTCTCACTCCATTGAATTAGGTCTTCGGACATTTAAACATAATAATGAAATTCTACCTTTTGTAAATGCCAATGGAGTCTCAAAATTTAAGAATGACGCATCATTCAGGTATAGTTTCACCTACTACGATTTAACCGAAACTGAAAACATTATCGGGAACTCATATTACCAGTTTTTATACAACCGCAAGCAACTAAATGTCGGTATTGGGGCATTCAGCTCGCCATTGGGCCGCAATTTATACAGCAGAAATTGCCTGATGTTTTCAAATGAAATAGAACTCACCAAAACAAGTAAGATGAAGGGTTATGGAAGTGTAGGATATATTTAGCCCAAGGCCAGCGCAGGGCTCGGATATGAATATGAAAAGAAGGATTTTAAAATGGAGACTGCTATTACTTACGACATGGATATTTTACGCAAAACAAATACAGGTTCATTTATGCACCGTTTCCATGAAATCAAGCTGCATCCCAAACATTTCATTTCATCAACGATTTATAGTTATTATGAACAACACAATATAGAGAACCCTTATTCGCAATTTGGTATTGCCTACGATTTGCAATACACTGCTTTACTAAGCGAACGCTTATCACTCAGTTTAAACAATAGATATGGTTCACCTGACATCCCGGGTTCGCAAATGGGCTTGTTTTCACTTAATATATTATCGAAATATTCCTTGTCTAATCAAACCAATTACTTCGCACTTCATCTGAACAACAGTTCCAAAAACTATTATATCATCGACGGGGAAGGGGTCCGGTTGCCGGATGTTTCACTAATCGACAAATATGCAAAACTATTTTATTATTCATACACTAAACCCAATTTTAAATGGTCGTTTGGGCCAAGTGTAGAGCTGTATAAATCAGAGAACCCCCTCATTGGCCTTGGAAAAACCAAAGATTTTAATATGCAGAAATACCGCCTCGAATGTCGTGCAAGGCTGGGAAAATCCTTTAGCTTCGCCATGAAAGGCGGCCTTAGCAAGGAATCGGAGGACTTTGCAAGCACCCAGTATTCAAACAAGTATGATTTTCATTTTCTCGGAGAATACAACAATAATGGCTACGGAGTAAGAATTAGCTATGATTATGGCCCTATGGTAAACACAGGTTTATATCAATATGCACTCGATGCCGGGAGCAACGCTGTAATTATCACACCCTTTATGCTTAAAAATTACTTTGGAGGACTTATCGGGGTAACGCTTTTCACTAACTTTACCTACCGCATCGACCAGGAATTTAAAAGCATCAACATAAATCCAAAAATTGAAACTTATGTCATTAAAGATTTTTATTTTGTGGCGGGCGGGACCTACAACTATGTGCAGCAGGTATATAACGAGCGAACCTATAGTAACTCTTTCTATTATCTTGAATTCACAATTAAAAAACGTTGGGGCAAAAAGGGCAAAAATAATCGCGACCGTGAATTTAAGCGGATGAAAGTAATGATGTTTCAGGACGACAATGGTAACGGCAAAAAAGATCCCGGAGAAAAAGGAGTTCCTTTTGTTAAAACAAGGATACTATTAAAAAGCACACCTGATAAAAAAGTCAGGGAAGGTTTACCCGTAGATATTACATTGCTATCCAACGAAAGTGGTTACGCAACTTTCAATAAGATACCCCAGGGATATTACGAAATATTTATCTCACCACTCTCCTAACTCAACGAATATTTTTACGTAAGTCATAGTATTCAATCAGTTGAATTGATAACCAACATGGTATATGAAATTCCATTCCAAAAGGCCCGGAAAATAACAGGCCAAATAAATATTAAAAGGCGAAAATTTATCAAAGAAGAAGAGGAAGGAATGGATTTGAAAAACATTCGTGTAACGGCTTACAACCAGGAAGGGCATAGTTACTCGGCTTTTACCGATGCCCAGGGGAGGTTTGTAATGAATGCCCCCGGAGGGTTGACCTACTTTGTAAGAATTGAGAATGTTTTCGGTTCGAACTTTAAAATTCTTCAAAACGACATCAAAGTTAACCTGTCGGATCAAATACTAAAACCTGTTGTTTTCAACGTAAGCGAGGCCAATAAAACAATCAATATCAAGAAATCAAGTTCTTCGGAAGCCCTTGCACAGAAAAAGAAAATCCAAAAAATTAAGGTACTTTCAGGTCAGGTTTACAATGCTTCGAACAATAAAAAGCGGGTAGATAAAAATTCAACACCAGATTTCGAAATTGATAAACTTGCGGATGGCGATCACGAAATGGTGGTTGGCAAGTTTTATGTCATAGTTGGCAGCGAAACGGAAAGACCCGAAGCGCTTAAGATTTTGAAAATACACCGGGAGATGGGGGTTAATGCCTTTATCGGGCTAAACGATTATAATGGCAAATACTACATCTTCACAAATTTCTTTGATCGCAGGCAGGATACCTCCAACGAGATCAGGAAGCTGAAAAATATTAAAGTGAAAAATGCTGAAGTTTATGAAATAACCACCGAGCCTTAGCCCCGGGATGCCCTGTTTTAAATCATTGATTTCAAAAATTTCCCCCACATCTGACATCGGATTTCGAACATCGGATTTCTTATATCAAAAAATATCAGATAGCCTGCTCCGATCCTTCGGAGTCAGATGTATGATTTACGATCTTTGATCTTCCCCCACATCTAAAATCTGACATCTTACATCTGATTTCTGAAATCTAAAATCATTGGCCTTATGGAGTCGCACTATTAAATCTTCCCATCAACAATGGTAAGCTTGCGATCGGCCATATTGGCCAAATCAGTATTGTGGGTTACAATGATGAAGGTTTGTTTGAATTGGCTTCTCAAATCGAAAAATAATTTATGAAGTTCAACGGCCGATTTGGAATCAAGGTTTCCGGAGGGTTCATCGGCAAGTATTACTGCTGGATCGTTTATCAATGCCCGGGCAACCGCGATACGCTGCTGTTCACCACCCGAAAGCTGGGCCGGCTTATGATCCATCCTGTCTTGTAAATTCAGGAAGCTCATCAATTCCTTTGCTTTTGTTTCAGCCTTTTGCTTCGATATTCCTGCAATAAAAGCGGGAATACATATATTTTCGAGGGCTGTAAACTCGGGCAACAAATGGTGGAATTGAAAAACAAATCCAATTTTTTTATTTCTGAATTCCGACAGTTTACGTTCGCTAAGGCTGCCAACCAAAATATCATCAAAAAAAATATTCCCTTGATCGGCTTTGTCGAGCGTGCCCAATATATGAAGCAGGGTTGACTTTCCGGCACCTGAAGCGCCAACAATCGAAACCACTTCGCCCTGAACTATTTCGAGATCGATGCCCCGCAGAACATTAAGATTTCCATACGATTTTTGAATACCTTCAGCTTTGATCATGCCTTTGAATTTTTAGCAAAATTAATCGAATTCCCGATAGGACGAATTTTAACCCTTAGCTTTGAAAACAGAAAAATAATCACCCTTATCAAACATTTCGGCAATTTTTGGAAGGGCTTCAATACGGCCTGCTTCTGCTGTAAGTTTCGGATTCTTGTTCAACCCAAAGGTAAGCTGCAAAAAGAAAAGTGTAAAAATTGTTAAAATCAGATTCTTGTTCATTAAGGCAAAAGTGGCTTTATAGTGCTTGAATAACGAGACATGGAGTTAAAGAATCAGTAATACATCCTAAAAATGCATGTTTTAGTAAAGGCCGGAGTATAATTTACATCCTTTAAAAATAATAATTTCGCCCCTTTTAATTTTGCATGATGAATTGAAAAAGCTGTTCTGTAACACTTTTTGAGACGATAGCATAACTACCAGTCCACAATTGAAATGAAACAATTAGATACTAAATAAACATTATGAATCTTCACGAATATCAGGGTAAATCAATTTTAAAAAGTTTTGGCGTTGCCATTCCCGAAGGCATTGTTGCCGACTCGCCAGAGTTAGCTGTTGAAGCTGCAAAAACGCTACAAAAGCAAACAGGAACTCAAATGTGGGTTGTTAAAGCTCAAATTCATGCTGGCGGACGTGGCAAAGGTGGCGGTGTAAAACTCGCCAAATCACTCGATGATGTAAAAGCGCTTGCCGACAAAATCATCGGTATGCAGTTGGTTACCCCCCAAACTTCGGCCGAAGGTAAGCTGGTAAGAAAAGTTTTAATCCAGCAGGACATCTATTATCCCGGCGAATTTGAAATCCAGGAATACTACATGAGTGTTTTACTCAACCGTAAAAATGGCCGCAACATGATTATGTATTCTCCCCGTGGTGGAATGGATATTGAAAAAGTTGCAGAAGAAACCCCCGATCAGATATTTACCGAAGAGATTGACCCCACGGTTGGGCTTCAGTCTTTCCAGGCCAGGCGAATTGCTTTTAACCTGGGATTGAGTGGAACTTCCTTTAAAAATATGGTGAAATTTGCCTCGGCGCTTTACCAGGCCTACCTCGGAAGCGATGCTTCACTTTTTGAAATTAACCCCGTAGCAAGAACTTCTGATGAAAAGGTTGTTGCCGTTGACGCAAAAGTATCAGTTGACAACAATGCACTTTATCGCCATAGCGATATTGCCCAGATGCGCGACCTTGCCGAAGAAGATCCCATTGAAGTTGAGGCCAGCCGATACGATCTTAATTTTGTAAAGCTTGACGGAAACGTAGGTTGTATGGTAAATGGTGCCGGACTTGCCATGGCTACAATGGACATGATAAAGATGTCGGGCGGCGATCCGGCCAACTTCCTCGATGTAGGTGGCACCGCGAATGCCAAGCGTGTTGAAGAGGCATTTCGTATTATTCTTAAAGACCCGAATGTGAAAGCTATTCTTGTAAACATTTTTGGAGGAATAGTTCGCTGCGACCGCGTAGCCCAGGGCATTGTAGATGCATACAAAAATATTGGTGATATCAATGTTCCCATTATTGTAAGATTGCAGGGAACCAATGCCGAAGAAGGCAAACGTCTGATTGATGAATCAGGACTTAAAGTACACTCCGCCATTGCACTCGAAGATGCTGCCAGCCTTATAAATGAAGTGTTGAACTAATTTCTTTTTTAAAATACCTTTTATCCCTGTCAGTTATAAAAGCTTTCAGGGATTTTTTTTATCAAACAAACAAGCTCCCTCTAACGCTCGAAAGTCCGCTTGCAGCGAGATAAAACCTTCGCACGTTTCGAGGTTCATTACCCGGGGAGACAACATACCTTGTCTTTACTGAACCTATGCATGATTACACCTGTTACCCGATTCTTCATAACTGTGCTCCGAACAATCATTCTCTTATTTCATTTCCCGCAGGGGCGGGATTTCCCCGAAGGGTCGGGGCAGGCAGCTACGCTCAACATTCTTTTTTCTATCATTCAATCATTCCTCCGTTTCATTCATTCATTCTTTTATTTCGTAGGAAAATGAAAGGAAAAATCATCTTTTATTAAACTTCAAAAAATTACTTTTGCCTAATATTTAATAAATCTAAAATCCAAATGAAAAATACAGCTTTCACAAAAAAGCATGAGGCACTGGGTGCCAAAATGGTTCCTTTTGCAGGATACAATATGCCGGTTCAATACGAAGGTGTAATTGCTGAGCACGAAACCGTAAGGACAAAAGTTGGAGTATTTGATGTTTCGCACATGGGCGAATTTTGGGTAAAAGGCCCAAATGCTTTTGAATTGGTGCAAAGGGTTACTTCAAACGATGTGTCAAAAATCACCAACGGACAGGCTCAATACACTTGTTTCCCAAATAATGAAGGCGGGATTGTAGATGACCTGATTGTTTATCGTTTCGATCAGGAAACATTTTTACTTGTAGTTAATGCTTCCAATATCGATAAAGACTGGAAATGGGTGAACGATCAAAACACCAAAGGGGCAATGCTTGAAAATGCATCAGACGCAACTTCCCAACTGGCCATACAGGGACCAAAAGCAATAGAAACTTTGCAAAAACTCACCGACACCGACCTTACAACCATTTCATTTTACTCTTTTAAAATGGTAACTTTTGCCGGAGTACCCAATGTAAATATGTCGGCAACCGGCTACACCGGCGAAAAAAATAGTTTTGAAATTTATTTTGACAATGCCCATGCCGATAAAATATGGAATGCTGTATTTGAAGCCGGGGCAGAGTTCGGCATAAAACCCATCGGCCTTGCCGCCCGCGACACTTTGCGCCTGGAAATGGGTTTCTGCCTTTATGGCAACGACATCAACGACACCACCTCCCCCATCGAAGCCGGCCTGGGCTGGATAACAAAATTTGCCGAAGGCAATGATTTTATTAATCGTACACATCACGAAAAAATTAAAGAAGACGGCCCAGGCAAAAGATTACGTGGCTTTGAAATGATCGACAAAGGCATAGCTCGCCAGCATTACGAAATATGCAACGCCGAAGGAAATGTGATTGGCGAGGTAACTTCGGGAACCATGTCTCCTTCCTTAAAAAAAGCAATAGGAATGGGGTATGTTGCTTCGGACAATGCTAAATTTGGAAATGAAATTTACATTCGTGTACGGAACAAATTACTAAAAGCCCAAATTGTAAAAACTCCTTTTTACAAAGGTTAGTAAGTTTAAGAGTAATAATCTACAGGGATGGCTAAGTAGAGATTGTCCATAAACTCGCCATCCACCACTAACCCCTCTAACTCTCCGCCAGTTGGCGGAAGAACCAGCCAACACACAATTGGCGGGGGTTTCCTCCGCCAGCTGGCGGAGACTAAGGGGTCGTGCAGGCAAAATTAGAAAAGAGAGGAGTTTCTGGACACGCACTAAGCAATAAAAAGCCATCCTTCTTTTTTTAATAAAACATTTATGAGTAACAATAGTATCGAAGTTTGCTTTTCCCCGGCCTTATCCGAATTTATCCAAACAAGGGGAAATTCCATCGTGGTAGTGGTTGATATTTTGCGGGCAACTACTTCAATGGTCTCGGCTCTGGCGCATGGTGCAAAATCAGTAATTCCTGTGTCAACCATCGAAAAGGCCATGGAACTGAAAAAAAATGGTTTCCCGGTGGCAGCGGAGAGAGATGGCAGCCTTTTAAGTTTTGCCGACCACGGAAATTCAGCCCTTGAGTATATGAACGGAAAAGTAAAAGGCGAAAAACTTATTTTCAGCACCACCAACGGGACAATGGCTATTCAAACCGGGAAAGATTTTGGTGAAGTTTTAATTGGAGCCTTCTCCAACCTCTCGGCAATTGCAGATTGGATTTCGGAACAAGATAAAAATGTGATCATCCTGTGTTCGGGTTGGAAAAATAGCTTTTGCCTGGAGGATACGATCTTTGCCGGAGCACTCACCGAAAAACTTCTGGAGAGTAAGGACTACAATATTCATTGCGATTCGGCTTTTGCTGCAATTGATCTTTGGAATGTGGCGAAGGGTGATTTACTGAACTACATCCAAAAAGCCACCCACCGCGAAAGGCTTAGGATTTTAGGTGTTGATGATGTATTGGAATATTCATTCAAAATGGATACTACCCCAATTGTTCCCATACTTAAAGACGGGGAATTTATACTTGTTGACTTATTATCCAGTTTTGAAAATGCATGAATTGCCGCAGGCTTCAGCCTGCGGATAAAGGCAGTATAATAAAAACCCCGGGCTTTAGCCCATAATATCCGGATTTAGACAAAAATCTTATGTTCCGATTTTGATCTTTCAAAAAAAGAAAAACCGATTACCTGTGGGAAATCCTGAAAAATGGCGGTGCCGCCGATGGCTGCGCTTAGTGCTACTTTAGCACCGATATCCATATTTGCTCCGTATTTCATCATTGCCGAACCACCCGGCGAAGATACAAAACCTGAGAGAAAGCCGTGCCCAGAACTTTTTTCTCATTCTTTCTCCTTGATGAGAAAGAAACAAAGAATCAAGAAAGATTGATGCTGCCCACCCACAAGGCTCGGCTGCCCGCCAATCTTTCTGGCCACCGCGCTGAGGAATTGCCTGAGATTTCTTTTTCTATTTTGAACATAACTTCTGTATCGCTGTACAGGCCCTGATAGAATCCTCACCTTGAAAACCAGCGAAATTTTTATAAGGCCGATCCTCTCAAGTAAATACTACATGGTATCGAAAAAAATTTGAGGACAAACAAATTTTCGCCTACGCGCTTATCTGCTTTTATTAGATATGGTTTTCTATTTCATCGGTTGGGAGGTGTTTTTCGGCGGAAAGGTTTGTTACAAATGTTTGCGTTTGTAATTTGCTCCGGCTAACTTATTATCCAATTATGAAAATGCATGAATTGCCGCAGGCTTCAGCCTGCGGATAAAGGCAGTATAAGATAAACCCTGGGCTTTAACCCATAATATCCGGATTTAGACAAAAATCAGATGTTCCGATTTTGATCTTTCAAAAAAAAGTAAAACCGTTTTCTTTGGGAAATCCTGGAAAATGACGATGCCGCCAATGGCTGCGCTTAGTGCTACTTTAATTCCAATGTCCATATTTGCTCCGTATTTCATCATTGCCGTACCACCCAGCGAAGATATGCTTCGACTGGTTTTTGCTGTTGTGTACTTACCGAAAATATTGTTGCTGTCATCGGAAACAAAATTAAGCATAAATTGCTCAGCACAGGAAAAACCTGAGAGAAAGCCATGCTCAAATTTTCCTTTAGTAGATAATCCGAAAAATGATTTTTCGTTTAAATACAATTAAAAAGATTAATATTTAATGCTAAATTCACTAATTTTATCAAAAGTTTTTACCCATTGATTTTTGCTGTTCTTTTCGAGAACAATAATGCCCTCAATAAATTTTTTATTTCTGTATTTTTGGATTCCTACCGTATGGAAATGAATGATTGTTTTTTTGGGTTCATATGAGTATTTATCAATCTCCATCCAAAAAGGGATTTCATCAAAAAATATCTGATCCAATGGCTGAACATAAATTTTGTATCCTAGGGTATTGATGAATTCAAATGAACTAATTCCCTTAACTTCATCTCCATAGCCAATAAATAAACTTTTTTCATTTAGAAAATCATATTTATAAAAATGAATGGACAGAGAAGTATCACAACTAATTACATTCATTTGCTCTCGAAAAGTTTGTAAATCTACTCTCTGAGAATACGAATTACCGTAGATAGCAACAAGGATTATTATAAATAAAAAAAATCTCATTTTCATTTTGCAATAGTTATTGATTTGAAACATAAAGGTATCTAACAACATATCTTATTTGATATCCTGAACTAAGGTTCGTAGTTATAACTTGGCTTGTGCCAGGATTATAATTAGAAACAGGTGTAAGACCACCTTGAGTATATACTGAACTATATCTTATGGTTTTACCATATTGAGTACCATTTTTCCATACCTCAACTTTAGTTACCATCGGCTTTGCACTATAATTTAGGCCTTCAGGCTCTAAAGTAGTAGATAATATTATGTCAGCTATTTCACCACTTACAGGATATTTAGAATTAATATATGGATCTGCCTCAAGACCTTTGATTAGAACTTCACTAAATTCATTTGCAATTGAGGTATCAAATTCTTCATCGGTAACTCCATACCTTTCTTTTTGGAGGCGTTTTCTTTCTGAATCAGTCAAATCGCCACGTTCTTGCAGGTGATTAAACATCATCACGTAAGCCCCGGTAACTGCGCCGTTGGCGAATTTGCCGCCGCCCAGGGCTTCGGCTGTGCCGCCAAGGGCTGCGCTTACAGCTACTTTAGCTCCAATATCCATATTTGCTCCGTATTTCATCATTGCCGTACCACCCAGCGAAGATACAAATCCTGAGAGAAAGCCATGCTCAAATTTACCGCCTTGTATCATGCGCATAGCTTTGTTGGTGAGGCCATGAGTGTTTCCCAAATTTGGGGAAAAGCGATAAGAGCGATTTATCTTCATCTACCCGGTAATTCCGGCAAATTATTTCCCTTTAATTTATTCAATGAATCATGATTATCTATATAAAAATTCTCTTGTTTAGAATTTATTTTATTGTAACGAAACTGATAATAGTATTTTCCAGAGATAAAAATAATGCTGTCACGGTTA